>Ga0065720_1003201_pt1 | contig 56078 bp, 63 predicted proteins | sample Thericmetagenome_FD_59107 | JGI IMG/M metagenome (GOLD analysis project Ga0065720, IMG submission 59107) | Thermophilic microbial communities from the Joint Bioenergy Institute, California, USA of rice/straw/compost enrichment - eDNA_2 v2... | ecosystem: Engineered > Solid waste > Grass >... | reverse complement strand
CTCGTCCGGGACGCCCGCCGGCTCGCGCACCGGGCGGGGCACCAGACCGTGGAGCTGCGCTCGTACTACAACCTCGGGCTGCAGCTGTTCGACTCAGGCCGGTTGGCGGAGGCGGCCGAGGTGTTCCGCGAAGGCGAGCAGCGCGCCGAGGAGGTCGGGCTCGGGTGGAGCGGCTACGCGATCGACCTGCGTGTGGTGCACGTCCTCACGATGTACCAGCTCGGCGAGTGGGACCGGGCCGAGGCGGCGGCCCGCATCGCCGGCCGGGCCGTGTCGGCCACGGTCGGCTCCCGGCTCGCCGCCGCGGGGATGCTCGTCGCCGCCGCGCGCGGCCGGCTCGCGGAGGTCGAGCGGCAGCTGGCCGAGCTGGCGAACCACTCGTCCGCAGACGACCAGGTGATGGTGCTCGCCGGCATCGCCGGAGCCGAGGCGGCGCTATGGGCGGGTGATCCCGGCGAGGCGGCGCGGCGGGTGGCCGCGGCCATCCGCGGGCTGCAGGGGGTGCTGGAGCGGCACCTGGGCACGATCGCGCTGGCCGCGGTGGGGATCGGTGCGCAGGCCGCGCTGGCGGGGTCGGGCGCGGTGCCCGCCGCGGCGGCCCGGGCGGAGGCGGAGCGGCTGGCCGCGCTCGCGGAGGACGCCGCGGCGCACGGGATGCCGCGGTCGAGCCGGCTCGGCCCGGAGGGTCGCGCGTGGCTGGCGTGGGCGCGGGCCGAGCTGACCCGCCTGACCGGGCCCGATCCCGCGGCGTGGACGGCCGCGATCACCGCGTTCGAGTACGAGGGCGGCCGCCCCGGCGCGCCCGGCTACCGGCAGGGCTGCGGGCTGCTGCGGCGAGCGGAGGCGCGGCTGGCCCGCGGGGAACCCGCCGTGGGCGCCGTCGCCGACGACCTGACCGCCGCCTGCGCCACCGCCACCCGGCTCGGCGCGGAGCCGCTCGCCGGCGCGGCGCGGGCCGCGGCGCGAAGGGCCGGCGTGCGGCTGGCCTCGCCGGCCGCCGATCGGGCTCCGGCCGGCGACCCGCTCACCCCGCGCGAGCGGGCGGTGCTCGGCCTGGTGGCTGCGGGCCGCACCAACCGCCAGGTCGGCGAGGAGCTCTACATCAGCGAGAAGACGGTGAGCGTGCACCTGTCGCGGGTGATGGCGAAGCTCGGCGCCTCGAGCCGCACCGAGGCGGTCAGCGTGGCGTACGCCCGGGGACTGCTCACCCCGTCCACCGACTGAGCGGCGGCCTGGGGGTCGGACCGGCCAGCCGCTGGCCCGGTCGGGCCAGCCCTGGACCGCGTGGACCCCGGCAGCGAATCCGCCCCACCCCTACGGTGGAGTGACGGATCTCACTGGGGAGGCTGCGGTGACGGCGACCGGGGTGTGGGCGGGGCGACCCGACCTGAGCGACATCGACGGGTTCTGGACGGCGCCGATCAGCGAGCGGGCGGCAGGGTTCGCCGCGCTGCGGGAGCACGAGCCGATCCCGTTCTACGAGGAACCGGAGTTCGCCTACTTCCCCCGCGGCGCGGGCTTCTACGCGTTGACCCGGCACGCCGACGTCGTCGAGGCAAGCCGCAACCCGGCGGTGTTCACCTCCGGTCAAGGCAGCACCTCAGTCACCGACATGCCACCGGAGTTCCGCGAGTTCTTCGGCTCGATGATCGAGATGGACGATCCGCGGCACGCCCGGCTGCGCCGGATCGTCTCGCGCGGGTTCACCCCGCGCCGACTCGGCGCGCTGGTGGACGAGGTCGCGGTCGTCGCCCGCCGGATCGTCGACGACGTCGTCGAGAAGGGCGGGTGCGACGCGGTCACCGAGATCGCCGCCCGGCTGCCGCTGAAGATCGTGTGCGACCTGATGGGCGTGCCGGCGAGCCAGCACGGGTTCGTCTTCGACCGGACGAACGTCATCCTCGGCGCGAGCGACCCGGAGTACGTGCCGGACGCGGAGAACATCGGGGTGGCGCTGCTCCAGGCGGGCAGCGACCTGGCGGCACTCATGCAGGACCTGGGTCGGCACCGCATGGAGCACCCGACGGACGACGTCGTGTCGGCGCTGGTGAACGCGGAGGTCGACGGCGAGCGCCTCACCCCGGACGAACTGGGGAGCTTCTTCATCCTGCTCGTGGTCGCGGGCAACGAGACCACCCGCAACGCGATCAGCTGGGGGCTGCACCTGCTCACCGAGCACCCCGACCAGCGCTCGATCTGGCTGGCGGACCTGGACGGCGTCACGCCGACGGCGGTGGAGGAGATCGTCCGGCTCGCCTCGCCGGTGGTCTTCATGCGGCGCACTCTCTCCCGGGACGCCGAGCTGGGCGGGCAGCGGCTGCCCGCGGGGGCGAAGGTGGGGCTGTTCTACTGGGCGGCCAACCGGGATCCGGCGGTGTTCCCCGACCCGGACCGGTTCGACGTGCGGCGCTCCCCGAACAACCACGTCGGGTTCGGCGGACCCGGCCCCCACTTCTGCCTCGGGGCGCACCTGGCCCGCCGGGAGATGGCGGTGATGTTCCGGGAGCTGCTGACCCGCGTCCCGGACATCCACGCGACGGCGCCACCGCAGCGGCTGCGGTCGATGTTCATCAACGGGATCAAGCACCTCCCGGTCGCGTTCACGCCCGGCAGGAGGTGAGCGGACGCCGCAAGCAGGAACGACGGGCACGCTGCGACACCATCGGGTGACACAGCGCTAACGACCGAACGGGCGCTCGCGATAGGCCGGGCGTACGGAACACCGGCGGCGCCACCGGGAACCGGACGACTCGAGCACCACCCGTCCCCTTCCGAGAACGGTGATCGTCATGCCCGATCGTGTCCTCATGCTGCCCGCGCCCGCCCGGCCGCGGCACCGTCGCCACCCCGTCCGCACCGCGGTGCTGGACACCGTGGCGAAGGTCGGTAGCGGCGTGACGATCGCGGCGATCTTCGTCGTCGCAGGGACGGCGGCGACCCTCACGGCCGAGCCCGTGGACCCACCGGCCCGCGTCGTCACTTTCGAGCTTTCCCGGTGACGGTGCCGACGGCAGGTCCGATCGGCCTGATCAGGCGGCGGCTTCCTGCGTGCGCTCCAGGGGGCTCTTGAGCACCTGGTCGACCAGCCGCATCACCAGAGCGTTGCCACCCAACCGGTAACCGAACTCCTCCCAGGTCAGCAGCTCGCGGGACACGAGCTCGCCGACCGGGCCCGGGTACAACCGGGTCGCCCGGAACGCCGCAGCGCGCAGCCGCATCTTCTCGTGGTGATCCATTGGCACTGGATCCATCCGACTCACCTCCGCGTTCCACGTGCGGTGCGGAGCATCTCCACGCTGAGCGCCCACTCTTGTGGTTTTCATGGTGACCCACCGATGTTTCGACGGCGATTCGTAGTGGTGGGCATCTCACCAGCAAGATGTGTTCAAACCCCTACGGTGAGGTTCCGTGCGCACCCGTGATCTTCTGTGGTCCGACGTCGAGCACATCCACGCGGCGATCCTCGCCCACCCGTTCGTCACCGGGCTGACCGACGCAACGCTGCCCCGCCCGGCGTTCCGGTACTACGTCGTCCAGGACGCCCATTACCTGCGCGGATACGCCAAGGCGCTGGCCGCGTGCGCGGCGAAGGCCCCCGACGCCGCGGCGACGTCGATGTTCGCCGAGCACGCCGCCGGGGCCATCGCCGCCGAGCGCGACCTGCACGCCTCCCTCATGGCCGATCTCGGCTCGTCCGTCGAGGAGGCCGCAGCCGAACCCGTCACGCCGGCCACCCAGGCCTACGTGAGCTACCTGCTGGCCACCGTGCACGACGGCTCGTACGCCGAGGCCGTCGCCGCCGTGCTGCCCTGCTACTGGATCTACGCGAAGGTCGGTGCGGCGCTGCTGGAGGCGGGGTCCCCGGATCCGCTCTACCAGCGCTGGATCGAGATGTACGGCGGCGACGCCTACCAGGCGGTCGTCGACGCGGTGCTCGACGAGACCGACCGGATCGGCGCCGCCGCCGGCGCGACCGAGCTGGAGCGCATGCGCACCCACTTCACGGTGACGTCCCGGTACGAGTGGATGTTCTGGGACGCGGCGTGGCGGCAGGAGACCTGGCCGATCTGAATGCGCCCGGCGCTTCGTCGCCGGATCGCGGACCCGCGCGCCCCGCGGGGCGAATTCCGGGCTACCGCTCGTCGATCCGGTCCGGGATGAGTACGTGCAGCAGCCAGCTCACGACGGCGATGACGATCGCACCCCAGAACGCGCTCCAGAAACCGTCGATGGTGAAGTCGAGACCGATCTTGCCGGCGATCCACCCGACGAGCATGAACAACAGCGCGTTCACGACCAACGCGATCAGGCCGAGCGTGAGCACGTAGAAAGCGCAGCCGACCACCTTCACGATCGGTTTGATCACCGCGTTGACCAGACCGAAGATCAGCGCGACGACGACGAGGGTGCCGATGCGCGCCCCGGTCGTGCTGCCGCCGGACTCGACCCCGATCGGCAGGATCGTGCACACCCATAGGGCGACCGCGACGACCAGGACGTGGACGATGAACGGGACGACGCGCATCAGTCCACCACCGCCTGCATGACGAGCGTGCGCAGCCGCGGGCGGATGGGGTACGTGCTCGACGGCACGAACTGGGTGAAGAACATCGCGGTGATCTCCTCGGCGGGATCGACGTAGAAGGCGGTGCTGGCCAGTCCACCCCAGGCGAACTCGCCGGCGCTCGTCAGGGACTTGCCGGCCACCGGATCGAGCACCACCGAGAAGCCGAGGCCGAAGCCGACCCCGACGTTGGACGACTCGGCGAACAGCTTGCGGCCGAACGTCTCCAGGTCGGCGTTGCCGGGCAGATGGTTGCGGGTCATCAGCGCGACGGTGCGCGGAGAGAGCAGCCGCACCCCGTCGAGCTCGCCGCCGCGCAGCAGCATCTGCGTGAACCGGTGGTAGTCCCCGGCGGTGGAGACGAGTCCGCCACCGCCGGAGAGCATCGTGGGCGCGACCGTGCCGGTGGCGCTGAACGAGGCGTTGGCCCGCAGCCCCTCCGCGGTCATCGTGTAGACCTTCGGCAGCCGGTGGCGGTGGTCCTCCGGTACGACGAAGCCGGTGTCGGTCATCCCGAGCGGGCCGGTGATCTCCTCGGCGAAGAACTCGTCGAGGCGCTTGCCGGAGACGACCTCCACGACCCGGCCGAGCACGTCGGTCGCCACCGAGTAGTTCCACTCGGAGCCTGGCTGGAACAGCAGCGGGCAACTCGCCCACGTCTGGCACGCGGTGGCGAGATCGACCCCGCGCGGGGTGCCGAACTCGTAGCCGCGGGTGCGGTAGATCTCGTCGACGGCGTGCGCGTGGTGGAAGCCGTAGGTCAGGCCCGCGGTGTGGGTCAGCAGGTGCCACAGGCGGATGGGCTCGGTGGCCGGCACCGTGGCCGGGTTGGCGGCCGGCCCGGCCACGTAGACGCGCGGCTCGGCGAACTCGGGCAGGAACTGCGCTATCGGGTCGTTGAGGTCGATCAGGCCGCGCTCGACCAGCATCATCGCCGCCACCGATGTGATCGGCTTGGTCATGGAGTAGATGCGCCAGATGACGTCGTCGGTGACCGGGGTCGAGGTGTCGAGGTCGGTGACGCCCGCGTGGCTGTAGTGGACGACGCGGCCGCGGCGGGTGATCGCGACCGACCAGCCGGCCAGCCGGCCCTCGTCGACGTAGCGCTGGAAGTAGGAGTCGACGCGCTGCAACCGTGCGGCGTCGAGGCCGACCTCGTCCGGGTCGGCGTCGATCTTGAGCGAGGCCATGCCCGATTGTGGCAGCCGTTCGCGCCTCTTCCCGAGCAGCGGCGCGACGACCGACGCGTTCCCGCTGGTCCCACGATCGAGTTTCCGCGTCAGAATCGAGGGATGACCGCGCCGCTCGACGTCCCCTCCGAGCCCGTCCTCGCCGGCGACGACGAGGTGTTGCGGGCGTTGGTGCGCCGCCGCGACCGGGGCCGCCGCGACGACGGCCACCGCATCGCGCTGGTCATCGGCGGCGGCGGGATGCGCGGCGCGTACTCCGGCGGCATGGCCCACGCGCTCGAGGACGCGGGCCTCGCCCCGTGGTTCGACGTCGTCTACGGCAGCTCGGCGGGCGCGTTCGTCGGCGCCGCGCTCGTCATCGGTGAGGGAGCGGCTGCGTCGGCGATCTTCCACGAGGACATGGCCTGCCGCGCGTTCGTGGACCCGCGGCGGATCGGTGCGGGCAAGCCGCTGCTGTCCTTGGACTACCTGCTCGACGAGGTCATGGTGTCCTCGAAGCCGATGCCGTGGGCGCGGCTGCGCGACTCCCCGGTGCCGCTGCGGGTGGTCGCGACCGCGGTCGACGACCTGTCCGGGCACGTGCTGGGGCCGCGCACGATCGACGAGTGGCGTCGGGCGATGCGGGCGACGGCCACGATCCCCTGGGTCGCGGGCCCACCGGTGCCGCTGCACGGGCGGCTGTGGATCGACGGCTCGGTGGCCGAACCGCTGCCGGTGCCGCGGGCGCTGCGGGAGGGCGCCACGCACGTGCTCGCACTGCTGAACCGTTCGGCGGTGGAGCTGGTCCGGGCCGTCCCGGACACGGCACCGGCCCGGTGGGCGTCGGCGATCGACCGGGTGGTGCCGGGGCTGGGGGCGATGGCGCAGGAGGCCCGCCGCCACGGGGAGGTGGTCGCGCTGCTGACCGACGCGCGGCACGCGCAGCGGGCGGGCGCGCACGTGCTGGCGATCACCCCGCCGCACGGGCTCGGGGTGCGCGGGCTGACCACCGACGTCCAGCGCGTCAAGGAGGCGACCGAGTGCGGGTACGCCACCCTGCAGGCGGCGCTGGACCGGGCGCTGACCGCGGCCGCGTGACGTCGGGCCCCGATCTGCACTGCCCCGATCTGCACTGCCCCGATCTGCNCTGCCCCGATCTGCGCTGCCCCGATCTGCGCTGACCGGTCCCGTTCCGGCCGGCGCGCCGCTAGGGTTCCGCGCATGGACGCCGATGTCATCGTGGTGGGGGCCGGGCTGGCCGGACTGGTGGCGGCGGCCGAACTGGCCGACGCGGGACGGAAGGTGCTGCTGCTCGACCAGGAGCCGGAGACGAACCTCGGCGGCCAGGCGCACTGGTCGTTCGGCGGCCTGTTCATGATCGACACGCCGGAGCAGCGGCGCATGGGCATCCGCGACTCCTTCGACCTGGCGATGCAGGACTGGCTGGGCAGCGCCGGGTTCGACCGCGGCGTCGACGACCCGATCGGCGAGGACTACTGGGCGCGCCAGTGGGCCACCGCCTACCTCGACTTCGCCAACGGCGAGAAGCGCGCCTGGCTGCACGGGATGGGCGTCCGCTGGTTCCCGGTCGTCGGGTGGGCCGAGCGCGGCGGCGGCCTCGCCCACGGGCACGGCAACTCGGTGCCGCGCTTCCACATCACCTGGGGTACCGGGCCGGGGCTGGTGGCGCCGTTCGCGGAGCGGGTGCGCACCGCCGTCGGGAAGGGCCTGGTGCAGCTGAGGTTCCGGCACCGCGTCGACGAGCTGGTGGTCACCGACGGCGCGGTCACCGGGGTCCGCGGCGCGGTCCTCGAACCCTCCACCGCGGCGCGGGGCACGCCCTCCTCGCGGACGGCCGTGGGCGACTTCGAACTGTCGGCGCAGGCGGTGCTCGTGACCTCCGGTGGCATCGGCGGCAACTTCGACCTGGTCCGCGCCAACTGGCCCGAGCGGCTCGGGAAGCCGCCGAAGAACCTGATCAGCGGCGTTCCCGCGCACGTCGACGGGCGGATGCTGGGCATCGTCGAGCAGGCGGGCGGGCGCGTGGTCAACCGCGACCGGATGTGGCACTACACAGAGGGCATCCGCAACTGGAACCCGATCTGGCCGGCCCACGGCATCCGCATCCTCCCCGGGCCGTCGTCGATGTGGTTCGACGCGCGCGGGCGGCGCTTCCCCGCGCCCGATCTGCCGGGCTTCGACACGCTGCACACGCTCGGCTCGATCATGGCGAGCGGCTACGACCACTCGTGGTTCGTGCTCACGCAGAAGATCGTCGAGAAGGAGTTCGCGCTGTCGGGCTCCGAGCAGAACCCGGACCTGACGGGCAAGAGCGTGACGCAGGTGCTGGGCCGGGTGCGCGGCGGCGCGCCGGGGCCGGTGCAGGCGTTCCTCGACAAGGGTGCCGACTTCGTCATCGCGCCGACGGTCGGCGAGCTCGTCGACGGCATGAACAAGCTGACCGACGAGCCGCTGCTCGACGCCGCCGAGATCGAGCGGCAGATCGCCGCCCGCGACCGCGAGGTGGCCAACCCGTTCTGCAAGGACCTGCAGATCATCGCCATCCGCGGGGCGCGGCAGTACCGCGGCGACCGGTTGGTCCGCACGGTCGCCCCGCACCGCTTCCTCGACCCGGCCAACGGCCCGCTGATCGCGGTGAAGCTGCACATCCTCACCCGCAAGACGCTCGGCGGTCTGCAGACGGACCTCGAGGGGCGGGTGCTGCGCGGCGACGCCACGCCGTTCCCGGGCCTCTACGCGGCCGGCGAGGTGGCGGGCTTCGGCGGCGGTGGCGTGCACGGCTACCGCTCGCTGGAGGGCACGTTCCTGGGTGGGTGCCTGTTCGGCGGGCGTCAGGCGGGACGGGCGATCGCGCTGGCGACGGCCTGACTACCGGGCCGGCGCACGGCCGGTGACGTGGTCGCCGGCCGTGCGCGGCAGCCGCCACGACTGCACCGCCGGGATCAGCAGCAGCGCGGCGAGCAGCAGGAACGCGACCCGGTACGGCCCGTCGGCGGTCGGCGCGACGAGCTCGCCGAGCCGGACGAACAGCGCCGCGACGGCTACCCCGAGCCCGGAGGCGAGCTCCTGCGTGGTGGAGACGAGCGTGTTGGCGTGCGCCATCTCGGCGTCGGGGACGTCGGCGAAGGCGCCGGTGATGAACGCCGTGAACCCGATGGACCGGAAGATCCCGCTGACCAGCAGCAGCCCGAGCAGCACGGGCAGCGGCGTGTCGGCCCGCACGAACGCCAGCCCCACCAGGCACGCGATGCCCGCGGCCAGGGAGCCCAGCAGGACAGCGCGGATGCCGAACCGGCGCATCAGCGGTGTGGTGACCGGCTTGATGCCGACGTTGCCGACGAAGATCGCCATCATCGCCAGCCCGGCCGTCGTCGCCGTCCAGCCGAACCCGAGCTGCAGCAGCAGCGGCACGAGGAACGGCACCGCGAGGATCGTGCCGCGGTAGACCGAGCCGCCCGCGGCCTGCAGGCGGAGTGTGGCGGTGCGCAGCACGCGGAGATCGATCAGCGGGTGCCGGGTGCGCAGCAGGTGCCGGACCGCGACGGCCAGCGCGACCGCGCCGATCCCCAGCCCGGCGGCGGCGAGCGTCCAGTTCGGGGCGGCCGCACCGAGCGCCTCCATCCCGACCACCACCCCGGCGACGCCGAGGACGGTCAGCACCAGCCCGGTGCGGTCCAGCGGCAGCCGCTCCTGCGCCGCGGTGTCCGGCACGATCCGCGGGGCGAGGCCCAGCGCGATCACCCCGAGCGGCAGGTTGATCAGGAAGATCCAGCGCCACGACGCGTGGTCGGCGAGGAACCCGCCCAGCGTGGGCGCGAAGACAGGGGCGAGCAGGCCGGGCCAGGTCAGGTAGGCGATGGCCCGCACGAGATCGGCCTTCGCGGTCGCGCGCAGCACCACCAGTCGCCCTACCGGCACCATCAGCGCCCCGCCCGCGCCCTGCAGCACCCGCGCCGCCACCAGCACCGGCAGGCTCGGCGCGAGCGCGCACGCCGCGGAGGCGAGCGTGAAGATCGCCACCGCCGTCGCGAACACCCGCCTGCCCCCGAACCGGTCGGCCATCCACCCGCTGACCGGCAGCAGCACGGCCAGGGCCAGGACGTAGGCGGTGACGGCGGTGGTGACCGAGACCGGGTCGACGCCCAGGTCGGCGGCGATGTGCGGGGCGGCGGGACCGAGGATCGTGAAGTCCAGGGTCTCCATGAAGAACGCGCCCGCGACCAGCAGCGCCAAGGCCCGGCTCGATCCCTGCACCAGGCAACGTTAAGTGATCACGGATTTATCGCCATACCGACGAGATTCCTTGGCGGGGTAGAACGCTCAGCCCACCGCAACGCGCTGGGAGATCCCCGCGAACAGGTCGTCCTCCGGCACCGGGCTGTCCACCAGCGAACGGACGAGCTGGTAGTCCTCCCACGGCCAGATCTCCGCCTGCACCTCCCGGGGCACGGCGAACCAGCGGCTGTTCGGGTCGATCTGGGTGGCATGGGCGAGCAGGGCGGCGTCGCGGCGGTCGAACCACTGGGCGCACTCGATGCGGGTGGTGACGCGCTCCTGCATGTCGGGCCGGTCGTCCGGCCAGTTGGCCAGCCACTCGGTGTACGGCGACTCCTCGCCGCGGGCCCGGATGGCCTCGTCGAACGCCTGGATGCGGGCCTTGGTGAAGCCGATCGTGTAGTAGAGCTTCAGCGGCTGCCAGGGTTCGCCGGCGGCGGGGAAGCGGTCCGGGTCGCCCGCCGCGTCGAACGCCTTCACCGAGATGACGTGCGTCTTGATGTGGTCGGGGTGCGGGTAGCCGCCGTTCTCGTCGTAGGTGACGAGCACGTGCGGGCGGAACTCGCGGATGACGCGGACCAGCCGTTCGGTCGCCACCTCGTCGTCCACGAGGGCGAAGCAGCCCTCCGGGAGCGGGGGCTTGGGGTCGCCCTCGGGCAGCCCGGAGTCGACGAAGCCGAGCCAGCGGTGCTGCACGCCGAGGATCTCAGCGGCCTTCGCCATCTCCTCGCGCCGGATGGCGGCCATGTTCGCCAGGACCTCGGGGCGGTCCATGGCCGGGTTGAGGATGCTCCCCGCCTCGCCGCCGGTGCACGTGACGACCATGACCTCGTGGCCGGCGTCGACGTACTTCGCGGTGGTCGCGGCGCCCTTGCTCGACTCGTCGTCGGGGTGCGCGTGCACCGCCATGAGGCGCAGCGCGGAAGAGGTTTCGGGGTGGGACATGGGCGCGGTCGAGGTCCTCTCTGCCTGTGGCCGCCAGGGTCGGTCGGCCTCCGTCGAACACTGCGATCCGTACTGCATCGTTCAAACGCTCCAACGGTGCAACGCCGCGCTGCGTCACCGCCTTCCCATCCTGCCGCGGTCACCCGGCGTCACAGGACGTACGACGTCCGCATCCGGTCGCGGACGCGCTCGGCCGGTCCGTCGACACCGCGGCACGCCGTGCGCTACGGTGCGCGATCCGGCTCCCCCACCGCTGCGCCGGGCCGGTGTTACAGCCGCGTGACCAGGACTTATAACGGTAGGGGAACTCCACAGGGCAGTTGACCGTTCATCGCAAAAGCCGCGACGAGCGGGCCCCTCCGTGTTACGGTTGAGAACACACGATCCGCGAGCGGGTCGTGTTTTCCTTTACCGGGGGCCCTACGCCCCGTACCGGGACCACCTGTCGGTGGCCCCCGCTTGCGTGCGGGGTCGGCGGGTCGTGGCTCGGGACCATTGCTGAGGAGTGATGACCGTGACGGACACGCAGGTGAGCTGGCTGACCCAGGAGGCCTACGACAGGCTGAAGGGTGAGCTCGACCGACTCATCGCGAACCGTCCCGTGATCGCTGCGGAGATCAACGCCCGCCGCGAGGAGGGTGACCTCAGGGAGAACGGCGGATACCACGCCGCCCGCGAGGAGCAGGGTCAGCAGGAGGCGCGCATCCGGCAGCTGCAGGAGCTGCTGCGCACCGCACAGGTCGGAACCCCTCCGGCCAGCTCGGACACAGCCTCGCCAGGCATGGTGCTCGAGCTGCGCTACGAGGACGACGACGAGACCGAGCAGGTGCTGCTCGGTTCCCGCGAAGAGGGCAGCAAGGACGACCTGGAGGTCGTCTCCCCCAACTCGCCGCTCGGTGCCGCGCTGCTGGGCGCCCGGGTGGGCGACACGCGCGAGTACTCGCTGCCGAACGGCGGCACGATGAAGGTGACCCTGGTCTCGGCGAAGCCGTACGTCGCCGCCTGAGCCGCATCCCGGTCAGTCCGGCCATCCCTCGACGAGGTGGCCGGCGCTGCGCAGTGCCGTGACCACCTCGCCGGAGTGGCCGGGTCCGCGGGTCTCCAGGACGAGGTCGATGTCGACGTCGCCCAGCGGAAGCGCCCCGGAGAAGCGGCTGTGCGCCACGTCCACCACGTTGGCGCCCGCCCGTCCCACCAGGGCGAGCAGCTCGGCCAGCGCGCCGGGTCGGTCGCTCAGGCGCACCCGGAGGGTGAGGTAGCGGCCGGCGGCCGCCATGCCGTGCTGGAGGACGTGCCAGAGCACGAGCGGGTCGATGTTGCCACCCGACAACACGGCCACGACCGGGGTGGCGAAGCGGTCCGGTTCCTCCATCAGCGCGGCGACGGCGGCCGCCCCGGCCGGCTCGACGAGCAGTTTCGCGCGCTCGAGCAGCACCAGCAGCGCGCGCGAGAGCGCGTTGTCGTCGACCGTGACGATCTCGTCGACCAAGGCTGTGACCTGGGCGAACGTGAGCTCGCCCGGTCGGCCGACGGCGATGCCGTCCGCGATCGTGCGCATCGTCTCCAGCGCGACCGGCGACGCGGCGGCGATCGACGGCGGCCAGGCCGCGGCACCGGAGGCCTGCACCCCGACGACGCGCACGTCGGGGCGTTCGCCGCGCACCGCCGCGGCGATGCCGCCGAGCAGCCCGCCCCCACCGGTGCCGACCAGCACCGTGGCGACGTCGGGCACCTGCTCGAGGATCTCCAGCCCGACGGTGCCCTGCCCGGCCACGATGTCGGGATGGTCGAAGGGGTGGACGAACTCGGCACCGGTGCGCTCGGCGAACGCGATCGCGGCGGCGATGCTGTCGTCGATCGTGGAACCGTGCAGCTCGACGGTGGCGCCGTAGCCGCGGGTGGCGCCCACCTTCGGCAGCGCAGCGCCCTCCGGCATGTAGACGGTGGCGTGGATGCCGAGCATCGCCGCCGCCAGCGCCACGCCCTGCGCGTGGTTGCCGGCGCTCGCCGCCACGACGCCGCGGGCCCGCTGCTCGGGCGACAGCCGGGCGAGCCGGGTGTAGGCGCCGCGGATCTTGAACGATCCGGTGCGCTGCAGGTTCTCGCACTTGAGCCAGACCGGGCCGCCGGCGAGATCGGACAGGGCGCGGGAGCTCGCCACCGGGGTCTCGGTGACCACCCCGCGCAGCAGCTCGCGGGCGGCGCGGACCCCGTCGATCCCGACGGGCGGAACGGTGGCGCCGGGGCTGTTCACGCGCCGATCCTCGCACTGATCCGGGCCCCGCGGGTCCGGCGGCGGCGCGGTGGGCCGCCCGGTAGCCTCGGACCCGTACGGGTCGGGGGGAGGTTCGCGTGGTTCGGTTGCGCAGCGTCGCACCGCTCGCGGGGGCGGTGGCGCTGATGGCGGGGGCGTTCGCGGCGGCAGCCGGCGCAGGCTGTGACGACCCGGGTCACCTCGAACGCACCCCGGAGGGCTACGAGCTGGTCGGCGGCTGCATCGCGCCCGGCGACGTCGTCGTGCCCGCCACCGCGCCGACTGCGGAGCCGGCGGTTCCGCCGACCGCTCCGGCGGGCGAGGCCCGCGGCTGATCCGCCGTCAGGCCTGGGCGAGCGCCGCGCGCAGGTCCTCGACCAGGTCCTCGACGTCCTCGATGCCCACGGACAGGCGCACGAGCGAGTCGGGCACCTCCAGCTCCGATCCCGCGACGGACATGTGGGTCATGGCAGCGGGCAGCTCGATCAGCGACTCCACGCCGCCGAGGGACTCGGCCAGGGTGAACAGCTCGGTGGCCGCGCACACCCGACGCGCCGCCTCCTGCCCGCCCTTGAGCGTGAACGACACCATCCCGCCGAAGCGGCGCATCTGCTTGGCGGCGATCTCGTGGCCGGGGTGGTCGGGCAGCCCCGGGTAGAGGACCCGCTCGACGGCCGGGTGCGCGGTGAGCATCTCGGCGATGCGCTCGGCGTTGTCGCAGTGCCGCTCCATGCGCACGGCCAGCGTCTTCACCCCGCGCAGGGTCAGCCACGCGTCGAACGGACCGGGCACCTGCCCCGTGGCGTTCTGCAGAAAAGCGATCTTCTCGGCGAGCGCGTCGTCGCTGGTGACGATCGCGCCGCCGACGACGTCCGAGTGGCCGCCGACGTACTTCGTGGTCGAGTGCAGCACCACGTCGGCGCCGAGCGCGAGCGGCTGCTGCAGGTAGGGCGAGGCGAACGTGTTGTCGACGACGAGCAGCGCCCCCGCGGTGTGCGCGACCTGGGCGATCACCGCGATGTCGGCGATGCCGAGCAGCGGGTTGGTCGGCGTCTCCGACCACACGAGCTTCGTCCGCGGGCTGAGCGCTGCCCGCAGCGCGGCGACGTCACCGAGGTCGACCGGCGTGTAGGTGACCCCCCATCCGGCGAACACCTTGTCGATGAGCCGGAACGTGCCGCCGTACGCGTCGTGCGGGATGACGACGTGGTCGCCCGGCGCGAGGATCGCGCGCAGCAGGACGTCGGAGGCGCCCATGCCGGACCCGAACGCGACCGCGTGCCGGCCCCCCTCCAGCGCCGCGAGGCACTCCTGCAGCGCGGTGCGGGTGGGGTTGGCGCTGCGGGAGTACTCGTAGCCGCCGCGCAGGCCTCCGACGCCGTCCTGCTTGAACGTGGACGACGGGTGGATCGGCATGGTGACCGCGCCGGTGACCGGATCGGGCTCCTGACCCGCGTGGATGGCGTTCGTGGAGAAGCCGGGCATGCCGCGAGGCTACGCCGCCGCTCCGGACCCGACCGGGTGGGTACCCGGTCAGCTGCCCGAGCCGAGGAACGCCAGCACGTCCGAGCGGGTCACGACCCCGGCCGGCTTGCCGTCGACCAGCACGAGCGCGGCGTCGGCCTTGGCGAACGCGGCCATCGCCGTCTCCAGCGGCTCACCCGCGCCGATCGTCGGCAGCGGCTCGGACATGTGCAGCTCCAACCGGTCGGACAGCTGCGCGCGACCGGTGAACAGCGCGTCGAGCAGATCGCGCTCGACGACCGCCCCGGCGACCTCGGCGGCCATGACCGGCGGTTCGGCCCGTACCACCGGCATCTGCGAAACGCCGAACTCGCGCAGGTACTGCACGGCGTCGGCGACGGTCTCGTTCGGGTGCGCGTGCACGAGCGCGGGGATCGAGCCGTCCTTGCGGCGCAGCACGTCGCCGACGGTGGCGCCCTCGGTGGGCGGCAGGAAACCGTAGCTGGCCATCCAGGCGTCGTTGAAGACCTTGCCGAGGTAGCCGCGGCCGCCGTCGGGCAGCAGCACGACGACCACCGCGTCGGCGGGCAGCTCGCGCGCCACCTCCAGCGCCGCCCACGCCGCCATGCCGCACGAGCCGCCGACGAGCAACGCCTCCTCCCGGGCCAGCCGGCGAGTCATGTGGAACGAGTCGGCGTCGGAGACCGCGATGATGCGGTCGCAGATGTCCCGGTCGTAGGTGGTGGGCCAGAAGTCCTCGCCCACGCCCTCGACGAGGTAGGGCCGGCCGGTGCCGCCCGAGTACACCGATCCCTCCGGGTCGGCGCCGACGACCTGCACCTTCCCGTTCGAGACCTCCTTGAGGTAGCGGCCGGTGCCGGTGATCGTGCCGCCGGTGCCGATGCCGGCCACGAAGTGCGTGATGCGCCCCTCGGTCTGCTCCCAGATCTCCGGCCCGGTGGTCAGGTAGTGCGATTCCGGGTTCTTCGGGTTGGCGTACTGGTTGGGCTTCCAGGCGCCCGGGATCTCGCTGACCAGCCGGTCGGAGACCGAGTAGTAGGAGTCGGGGTGGTCCGGCTCGACCGCGGTCGGGCACACCACCACCTCGGCGCCGTACGCGCGGAGCACGTTGCGCTTGTCCTCGCTGACCTTGTCCGGGCAGACGAACACGCACTTGTAGCCCTTGCGCTGCGCGATCATCGCCAAGCCGACGCCGGTGTTGCCGGAGGTCGGCTCGACGATCGTGCCGCCGGGCCGCAACTCGCCCGAGGCCTCCGCGGCCTCGATCATCCGCAGGGCGATGCGGTCCTTCACGCTGCCGCCCGGGTTGAAGTACTCGACCTTCGCCAGTACAGGTGCGGAGATGCCCTCCGCAACCCGTCCGAGGCGGACGAGCGGCGTGTTGCCGACCAGATCGGCGACGTGCTCGACGTAGCGCATGTCCGTCATCGTCGCACCCGCTGAGCGCGCGGAGTCGACCGGAGCCGGATCTCCATCGCTTCGAGGGAGGGCACGAAACCCGGCGAACGGGTTAGGGTTCATCCTTACACATCACCGCATTGGTCCACCTGGACCACCAGGACCGGGAGATCCGTTGACGGGCAGCGAGGCGGAGAGGGAAGGCGACGAACCATCGCGCGCCGCCCGCACGGCTGAGCTGAACCACGCGGCGGCCGCAGCCGCAGCGGGCGACCCGCGGGCGCGCGACGCGTTCCTCGAGATGATCCGCCAGCCGATCCTCCGGTACTGCCGCGCCCGGGTCGGCCCGTCCGTGCGCGTGCAGACCGGTGAGGACGTGGCCCAGGACGTGCTGATGGCCGTAGTCGAAGCGCTGCCGCGCTACCGGCCGAGCGAGGTCCCGGCGATGGCGTTCATCTACGGCATCGCGCGCAACAAGGTCGCCGACTCGCTGCGCGCCTCGGGCCGCGACCGCTCGGATCCCACCGACGTCCTGCCGGACAGCATCTCGACCGCGCCGGAGCCCGAGGAGAACGCGATGATCTCCGCGGACGCCCGGCAGCTGCGCAAGCTGCTCGACCAGCTCCCGCCCGCGCACCGCGAGGTGCTGGTGCTGCGGGTCGCCATGCAGTTCAGCGCGGAGGAGACCGCACGCGCCGTCGGCTCCACCCCGGGCGCGGTGCGGGTCACTCAGCACCGGGCGCTGGCGAAGCTGCGGGCCCTGCTGGCCGAGCAGATGGCCGATCAACCCAGGTGAGCCACCGCCCCTGCTGACGGTGTCCTCGCCCGGCAGGGCGGCTTCGTCTCCGGCCACCCGGCGCTCCTCGGTGGCGGCCGGGGTAACGGTCACGGACGTAGCCTCGGCCGCCCGGCAGAACGTCCGTGAAGGAGAAGGAACCGATGCCCGAAGCCGTGATCGTCGCCGCTGCCCGGTCACCGATCGGCCGCGCCAACAAGGGCTCGCTCACCGCGATGCGGGCCGACGAACTGACCGCGCAGATCGTGCGGGCCGCGCTGGACCAGGTGCCGCAGCTGGACCCGACCACGATCGATGACCTGATCCTCGGTTGCGGGGTCCCGGACAACGAGCAGGGCTTCAACATGGGCCGGGTCGTGGCCGTCCTGCTCGGCTACGACCAGGTGCCCGGCACGACGATCACCCGTTACTGCGCGTCGTCGCTGCAGACCACGCGCATGGCGATGCACGCGATCAAGGCCGGCGAGGGTGGGGTGTTCATCTCGGCCGGGGTGGAGACCGTGTCGCGGTACCGCACGCCGGCGCCCGACATCAAGAACCCCCGGTTCGCCGACGCCGAGGCCCGCACCGCGCAGCTGACCGCGGGCGGTGTCGACGGCTGGGCGGATCCGCGGGAGCAGGCCCTGCTGCCCGACGTCTACATCCCGATGGGGCAGACGGCGGAGAACCTCGCCCGCGCCAAGGGGGTGACCCGCGAGGAGATGGACCGGTTCGGGGTGCGCTCGCACAACCTCGCCGAGCAGGCCATCGCCGAGGGCTTCTACGAACGCGAGATCACCCCGGTGACGCTGCCCGACGGCAGCGTGGTGAGCAAGGACGACGGCCCGCGGGCCGGTGTCACGTACGAGGCGGTGTCGCAGCTCAAGCCGGTGTTCCGGCCCGACGGGCTGGTCACCGCGGGCAACTGCTGCCCGCTCAACGACGGCGCGGCCGCGCTGGTGATCATGTCCGACACGAAGGCCGCCGAGCTGGGCATCACGCCGCTGGCGCGGATCGTGTCGACCGGGGTGTCCGGGCTGTCCCCGGAGATCATGGGCCTCGGCCCGGTGGAAGCGTCGAAGCGGGCGCTGGAGCTCGCCGGCATGACGATCGACGACGTCGATCTCGTCGAGATCAACGAGGCGTTCGCCGCGCAGGTCATCCCGTCCGCGCGCGATCTGGGCATCGACCCGTTCGGTGACAAGCTCAACGTGCACGGCGGCGCGATCGCGCTCGGCCACCCGTTCGGCATGACCGGGGCCCGCATCACCACGACGCTGCTCAACGGCCTGCGGTCCAGGGACGAGTCGATCGGCCTGGAGACGATGTGCGTCGGCGGCGGACAGGGCATGGCGATGGTCCTCGAGCGCCTGTCTTGACGCCGGACACGCGGAACGGCCCGCCCCTCGGAGTGAGGGACGGGCCGTTCCGTGGCTCAGGAGGTCATTCGCCGCGCAGGTACGACAGCAGGCGCAGGATCTCCAGGTACAGCCAGACCAGCGTGACCATGAGCCCGAACGCGATGTACCAGGCGAACCGGGCCGGAGCACCGGCGCGGATCGCGCGCTCGGCCTGGTCGAAGTCGAGCAGCAGGCTGAACGCGGCCACCCCGATGCACACCAGGCTGAACAGGTACGCCAGCGGCGAACCGTCGCGCAGGCCGATGCCACCGGTCGTGAAGAAGCTGACCACCAGGTTCACCAGCATCAGCACGAAGACGCCGATCATGGCGCCCATCAGCCACTTGGTGAACCGCGGGGTCACCCGCACGGCACCGGTCTTGTAGATGACCAGCATGCCGATGAACACACCCACCGTGCCGACGACGGCCTGGAAGCCGATGCCCTCGAAGTTCGGCACCGACTCGAGCAGCCCGGTGATCCCGCCCAGGAACACGCCCTCTACGGCGGAGTAGAGCAGGACGAGCGGCGCCTTCGCCCAGTCCGGCTTGAAGGTGAGCACGAGGCCAAGCACCAGGCCGACGATCGCGGCCGGGAGCGCGAGCCCGTACATGCCGGACCAGATCGTCAGGATGCCCGCGACGATCGCCGTGCCGACCGCGACGGCGGTCTTCGTGACGACGTCGTCGATCGTCATCGGCCGCTCGGCGACTCCGGCGCGGCCCGGGTCGACGGTCGGACCGGACATCTCGGCGTACGCGCCGGCGCTGCCGAACGTGGCGTAGCCGCCCTGCCCGGTACCGGGCAGGTTGCGGAACGCCGGGTTGCTGCTGGTGCGCACCTGGGCCTCCTCGGAGCGGGTGTGGACGCTTCCCATCGCGTACAACGTGCGGAACGGCCGAAGCGTTCCCGCACACGGTAAAGGTGAATTTACCCTGCGGTTCCGGGTGTGTGGATCACCCTGCTGTAACGCTCCCCGGTGGATCCAGCGCGATTCCGGCCTGTTCGAGCGCGGCCTCGGTCTGCAGTCGGGCGAACGGGCGATCGGCCTCCTCCGCACAGGCGAGCGGTGTGTCCACTCCGACGATGCGGCACAGGTCGACCAGCACGTCGTCGTAGGCGGCGGCGAGCGCTCGGGCCCGCACGTGCGTGGTGGGTGAACCAGAGCGGATCTCGCGGCGCAGCCGGCGCACCGCCGCGACCACCTTCTCCAGCGGCGGCCCCTCGGGCTCCTGCCGCCGATGACGCCTGCGCTGCCACGCCTCGGCCGCGTCGAGGAGCACCGGACCGATCCGCAGTGCGAGCCACACCAGCAGGGCCGGGCACACCGCGATCACGGCGTACGTCAGCAGCCCCACGACGAGTGAAGGCCCACCTGACATGCCCGGACACGGTACGCCGCGGACCGGCGCGCGGCGAGAGGCGGAAAGCACATGTGGGGTTGTCGTCAGCACGCCGCAGTGCCGCCGTCAGCACCACCGTCAGGACCGCGGGGCGAGGCCGTCGACGACGAGGGCGGCCAGCTCAGCGTAGGCAGCGGAGTCGTCCAGACCGGTCGCCCTGGCCACCTGGCGGCGCTGGATGCGCACCATCTCCGCGCTGAGCAGGTCACCGACGAACCCGACGTGCACCGGGCGGAACGCGCCGCTCTCCACCCCCTCGGCGACCAGCTGCTCGACGCGCCGGGCCGCGGCGGCGGTGTTGCGCTCGTAGATCTCGCGGGCGGCGGGTGAGGCGGCCACGTCGTCGAAGAACGCGGCCGAGGCGGGCTTGAGCTGCTCGGCCACCGCCTCCAGGTAGGCCACCAGACGAGCACGCGGGCCCTCGGCCTCGGCGAGGCGGGCCTCCACCCGCTCGGTGGCGCGCCGGAAGAAGTGGACGACCACCGCGCGCACCAGCTCGTCCCGGGTGCCGGCGAGCGCGTACAACGTGCTCTTGGAGCAGCGCAGCCGCGCAGCCAGGGCGTCGATGGTCAGTGATGCGAAGCCGTCGGTGAGGAACAGCTCGACGAGCTGGTCGAACAGCTGAGCCTGCCGCACTGTACGACTCACTGTACGATCGTACCGCCTTTCGTATCATCCGGTTTCGCACAACGGGGAGCGCCATGACCGTCGAACGCCTGCTGCCCACGCCCGAGGCCCGCGACCTCATCGAGCTCACCCGCGAGATCGCCGACAAGGAGCTCGCCACCCGCGTCGAGGAGCACGAGCGGAACGAGACCTACCCCGAGGGCCTGTTCGCCACCCTCGCCGCGGCCGGCCTGCTCGGTCTGCCCTACCCCGAGGAGTACGGCGGGGGCGGCCAGCCGTACGAGGTCTACCTGCAGGTCCTGGAGGAGCTGGCGATCCGCTGGGCGGCCGTCGCGGTGGCGGTCAGCGTCCACGGCCTGTCCTGCCACCCGCTCGCCGCATTCGGCACGGAGGAGCAGAAGGAGCGCTGGCTGCCGCGCATGCTCTCCGGGGAGATGATCGGCGGCTACAGCCTCTCCGAGCCGCAGGCCGGATCGGACGCCGCCGCGCTCGCGTGCAAGGCGGAGCGGGTCGAGAACGGCTACCGCATCACCGGCACGAAGGCGTGGATCACCCACGGCGGCAAGGCCGACTACTACGCGCTGTTCGCCCGCACCGGCGAGGGCAGCCGCGGTGTCTCCTGCTTCCTCGCCCCCGGGCACGTCGATGGCCTGATGTTCGGCAAGCCCGAGCAGAAGATGGGCCTGCACGCCATCCCCACCACCACCGCGCACTGGGACGGCGCGATCATCGAGGCCGACCGGCTCATCGGCCGGGAGGGCCAGGGCCTGCCGATCGCGTTCAGCGCGCTCGACGGCGGCCGGCTCGGCATCGCCGCCGTCGCGACGGGGCTGGCCCAGGCCGCCCTCGACACAGCGGTGGCGTACGCGAAGGAGCGCACAGCGTTCGGCAAGCGGATCGCTGACCACCAGGGACTCGGCTTCCTGCTGGCCGACATGGCCGCCGCCGTCGAATCGGCCCGGGCGACCTACCTCGACGCCGCCCGCCGCCGCGACGCCGGCCTGCAGTACAGCCGACAGGCCAGCGTGGCCAAGCTCGTCGCCACCGACGCGGCCATGAAGGTCACCACCGATGCCGTCCAGGTGCTCGGTGGGTACGGCTACACCCGCGATTTCCCCGTCGAGCGGTACATGCGCGAAGCCAAGATCACCCAGATCTTCGAGGGCACCAACCAGATCCAGCGGCTGGTGATCAGCCGGGCGCTCACCAAGTAGCCCGGTACCGATGAGTCCCGGCTCCGGCGCCGGTCCTTTTCCCACCGGCCCGCACGCGGCGGACCGGCGCGCGGAGGTGGGGGATGGCCGGTGCCGGCTCGGGGACCGACGACGAGGCGCTGCGGCTGCCGGGGACCGCACCCGGGTTCCGCCGCCACGAGCTGCGGCTCGCCCCGGGCGAGCGGCGCGGCCTGGCGGAGGCGCAGTGGCGAGGCGTGCTGGTGCTGCTGGAGCACGGCAGCGTGGAGCTGCACTGCGCGCAGGGCACCGTGCTGACGCTCCGGCAGGGTGCGGTGTTCTGCTTCGACGGCACCGGAGTCCGGGCCCTGCACAACCCGGGGCCGGGGCCCGCGGTGCTCGTCGGCTGGTCGCGCTAGGCGGGCCGATCACGGCCGCCGGTGCGCGCAGGTGTGCCCGCGCGATGCGGCCGTGAACGGCGAACCTGCCCAGTCGCTCCACCGGTGCTCCAGCTCGAGCCCGGCGAGCCGGGCCATCAGGTCGAGTTCACCGTGCCACACGTGCCGCCCGCCCACCGAGTGGGCCGTGGTCCCGTCGCCCCACGCGCACCCGCACGCCCTGGTAGGCGCTGGTGGCGGCGTCCCGCGCGTCATGGTCGTGATCACAACGCGGTCGCCGATCTGCGCGATGCGGTTCTGCGGCTCGGTGGGCTGAACCCGCTCCTCCTGCGACGGCAGCCAGAAGATCGAGTTCAGCGCGCTGAACGCCATGTCGAACGTGCGGCCCAGCTCGACCATCGTCATGTCGCCGAGCACCGCCGTGCCCCGCTCGGCGCCAGGCTTCTCCCGCAGCGTCTGCAGCACCGGCCCACGGATGTCGACCGCGACGACGTCGAACCCGCGGTCGGCCAGCGGGCCCGCGCGCCGGCCGGTGCCCGCGCCGTACTCCAGCAGCGCGCTGCCCGGATCCACGAGCCCGGCCAGCCCCTCGACCGCGGTGGGCGGGTCGACCTGCACGGCGTCGTGGGTGTCGGCCCAGTCGCGGCCGCACGCGCGTCGAATCCCTCCGCGGTTGCCGAGTCGACCCGTTGCGGGCTGGCCTACGCTTCCCGACGTGCCGCCCGCCGACGTCTGGGTCGTGGCCGGGGCGCCGGGTGCCGGGAAGAGCACCGTGGCCGACCTGCTGCTCGCCCACCTCCGCCCGGTCCCGGCGCTGCTGGACAAGGACGTGCTCTACGGCGGCTTCGTGGCCGCGACGCTCGCCGCCGCGGGCCGGCCACCGGGTGAGCGGGAAGGCCCCTGGTACGACGAGCACGTCAAGGTGCACGAGTACGGCGGGCTCACCGCCGCGGCTCGGCTCATCCGCGCGCCGGGCTGCCCCGTGCTGCTGTGCGCGCCGTTCACCCAGCAGATCCGGGAACCGCAGCGGTGGTCGGCGTGGGTCGAGGAGCTGGGTGGTGAGCCGGTGCGGCTGGTGTGGGTGTGCTGTGACCCGCCCACGCTGAAGCACCGGCTCATCGCCCGCGGCCGGGCCGCCGATGCCGGGAAGCTGGCCGCGTTCGACGCGTTCATCGCCCGGATGCGGCCGGACGTGCCGCCACCGGTGCCGCACGTGGTGATCGACAACGGGGCCGGGGCGCCGCCGCTGGAGGAGCAGGTGGCGGCACTGGTGCGGGGATGAGGCAGGGCGGCCCCGGAACCCCGGCCCGAACCTCCACGAACGGCGCTTTCGTCAGGAACGGTGCTCACGAGAGTGCCGTTCGTGGAGATTCCAGCGCCCGCCCAGGGCCTCAGCCGGCATCCAGGTTCCGCTGCAGCCTCCGCTCGTGCAGCTCCACCCCCTGCGGGCCCCGGTCGACCCTGGGTCGCGGCCGGTGTCGGTCCAGCCGTTGCGGAGGTAGAACCGCAGCGCCCGCTCGTTCCCGGCGAGCACCCACAGCCCGGCGTGGGTGAACCCGTGCCCGGCGAGGCGGGCGAGCACGGCGTCGTGCAGCTGCGCGCCGATCCCGCGGTCCCAGTGCGCCGGGTCGAGGTAGAGCGTGTAGACGTCGGCGAGGTTCGGGTCCGCGCGGTCGTCGGGGCTCTCGGGCGGGCCGCCGGAGGCGAACCCGACGATCGCTTCTCCCGCGCACGCGACGACGACGCTCGAGCGCGGCGGCGACGCCGCGAACCGGCCCGTCCACATCTGCGTGAGGCCGGGCACCGACAGCCCGGCCAGCACCTCGTCCGGCAGCAGTCCCCGGTAGGCAGCGCGCCAGGACGCGACCTGCACCGCCGCGATCGCGCCCGCGTCCGCGGGCGTCGCGTCCCGGATCGTGGCCATCGGGTGATGCCGGCGGCCGGCGTCAGGCCAGCGGCTCGGTCGACCCGGCGGCCAGCGCGCGGCCGATGTCGTCCAGCAGCTGAGTGACGTGCGCGCCGTACGGATCGTCGCCGAGGGCGTCGGTCGCGGCCTGGGCTTCGGCGAGGTAGCCGCGGGCCCGGTCGGCGTCACCGAGGCGGCGGTGGTCGTCGGCGACGCTGCCGTACAGGGAGGGCAGGAACCCGCGGACCTGCAGCCCCGGAGCGATCTCGCGGACCTGGTCGTCGCCGATCTCCCCGGCCGCGGCCAGCGCACGCTCGTCCCAGAGCAGCTCGGCGTGGACGTCGTCCTGCAGGTCGGCGAGGAAGTGCGCGATCACGCAGCGGTGCAGCGGATCGGTGTGCTCGACCCACAGGGTCTCGAGCTCCTCACACGCGGCCGCCCGCTCGCCGTCCAGTCCTCGCTGCACGACCGCGGTGATCCGCTCGATGACCTCATCCGCCATCGGGCCAGCATGCCGGTGGAGGCGGGGTGGGGGTCAACCCGGCCCCGCGGAATGCTGCCGCCGTGTAACGACTCCGGTACGGGGCGCGACGTGTCGGAATGTGATCCGCCTCGCCGGCCTGGTTCCCTCGCTCTGCGCGGCCGTGATCGTCACGGGGTGCGCCACCGAGATTCCCGGACGGGCGACCCCCGACCCGGCCGCCGCCCAGGCCCACATCGAGTGCGTGCGGGCGACCAACGACGCCGTCGTCGCTGTGAAATCGTGGCTGTCGAACGTCGACCTCCTCCAGTTCACCGAGCCCGACGTGGTCCCCGTCCAGCAGATGCGCGTCGCCTGCGACGGGCCGGAGTTCGTCAGCGCGTACAGCGACTTCCTCACCCGGATCGAGGGTGAGTTCACCCCGGTCACCTCATGGGGACGAGTCGCCATCCGCGGGCTCATGAACACCCTCTGCCGCAACGACTCTCCGTCCGGCGTGAAGGTCGATCAGCTGACCCCGGCGGCGCAGGAGGCGTGCCGGGCGGGATGAGCCTCGTCGGCGCCGCCGCACCCAGGTGCTGACCAGACGAGGGACGGATCCGCCGTCGCAGACCTCGGGGATCGCGAAGCGGCCCGTAACGTGCTGATCACGAGGTCGAGACCAGATGGTTGACGGGCCGGTTCCTCACGGTGTTCGCACCGCCACCGGCAAGCGATGCCGACCGGAGGGATGGGATGCACGACGAAGCCGCCCCGTTCTGGCCCCGCCTGCTTGCTCGCCTGTTCGACCTGACCTTCTCGCTGATGGCGGTGGTCGTTCTGGCGCTCCTCGTGAGGATCGTGCTCCTCCCGCACAACCTGTTCATCAGCAGCGACGGCGAATGGATCGACATCGGCATCGAAGTCGGCGTACTCCTCGTCTTCGTCGGCCTGGAAGCGGTGTTGCTGGCGAAGAGGCGGGGACGGACCATCGGCATGGGCCTCCTCGGGCTCCGGGTCGTTCCCGTCAACCCGGCCGCACCGGGCATCTCGCTCCCCGTCGCGCTCCTCCGGTCCGTGGTCCTCTACCTGCCGCTCGTCCTCATCCGGGTTTCCCCTGACACGACGGGGCACGATCTGCTCTCCTGGCTCGGCACGGCGGGGATCCTCGCGAACCTCGCCCTGGCTGCGGCCCGCACGAGCACCCACGGCCGAACGATCCACGACCATCTGGCCGGTACGCGAGTGATCGTCGACGCGGAGCGGGGCACCGTGCCGCACCGCCGGGGAGTGGACCTGCGCGAGCGATCGACGAGCTCCTGAGCCGCCGCACCGGGTACTGTCCGTCAGCCGATCATCACGCTGGCAGCTCGTCGAGACCAGGAGTTGATGTGCAGGACGTTGCGCAGCTGATCCAGGCGATCACCGGACTGCTGTGGCCTCTGATCACCGCCGTGCTGCTGTGGCGGTTGCTCCCCGCGCTTCGGAAGGTGATCGAGTCGCGCGACTTCTCCGTGAAGGTCGGTGGCGTGGAGCTGAGCGTCCAGGAACTGGCGGACAAGCTCGTCAAGTCCACCGCCGAACTGCAGGCCAAGGCGTCCGCGGCGGCTCCGGCACCCGATGAGCCGCAGCCGAGCGCCACGCCCATGCCGGAGCACCGCACGCTCCGCCGGATCCTCTGGGTCGACGACGATCCGCAGCACAACGCCTACGAGACCGCGCAGCTGGAGGCACTCGGTGCGTCCGTCACCACCGTGCGGTCGACCCGCGAGGCGATGGCCGCCCTGGATCAGCCGAACAGCGCGTACGACGCCGTGATCACCGACATGAGTCGGCACGAGGACACCAGCTTCAACCCGGACGCCGGCATCGACCTCATCTCGGCGATGCGGGCGGCGAACATCGACGTGCCCGTCATCGTCTACGCGTCGGACCACGCCCGGCACCGCGAGGGCGAGGTCGTCGAGGCCGGCGGCGAGGGGGTCACGTCGCGGCCGACCGAGCTGTTCGGGGCGCTCGGCAAGATCGGCAGGTTCGCCGGGTAGCTGTCCGGCCGCTCGTGTCCGTCGATCGACGGACCCGAGCATCCCCCACCGCACCGGCCTTCCGACCGACGGTGCGCCGACCTGCCGCGGAGCACTCTTACCCCAGACAGCGACACCGCCCGGGACCACCACCCCGGACCCGGCACCAGGAGGACGCCATGAGCCCCACCACCTACACCACCCGCCCCACCACCGACCCGATCGCCGACCCGATCGCCGACGCCCCCACCGAGATCATCCGCCCCTACCCGAACCGCCCCGAGATCAACAACACCACCCACGACATCCCGCAGCGCCCCACCCTCGACCCCGTCAAGCTCTGGACCGGCGGCATCGCCACCGCCGTCGTCGCCGCCCTCATCGGCCTCGTCGGCACCCTCATCGTCCAAGCCGGCCTCACGATCGGCCTCCCCACCACCGGCGCCTTCGGCGAACACACCACCGCCCTGCTGTGCACCCTCGCCGCGATCGCCGCACTCGCCGCCACCGGCCTGGCACACCTGCTGATGATCTCCACCACCCCACGCCCACTCGCCTACCTCGGCTGGATCATCGGCCTGGTCACCGCCGCCACCACCGTCACCCCCTTCCTCACCACCACCGCCCTACCACTGGCCGCCGCCACCGCCGTCATCCACCTCGTCATCGGCATGGCCATCGCCAGCCTCATCACCGGCGCCGCCGCAGCCTCCCGCCGCTGACACCGGCGACAGGCCCGGTATCCGCCCGGGAAAAGCAGGAAGCCACTTCCCCACCAGGAATCGGGAAGTGGCTTTCCTGATGTTCCTGGTCAGAGGTTGGCCGTGCGCCATGGCCGGAACACGGCGACGTGGTCGCCGTGTGCAGCGGTGGCTCGGGCGGCCGGCGTTTGCCTGACCGCGAGCGGGGCACTCGAAGCAGAGCGCCCACCCGGAGGGAACGATGACATCCACGAGTCGCAGGGCGGATTCGGCCGCTTCGGCCGCCCAGGGCATCGGCCTGCCCGCGACGATCCTCGGAGTGGGGCTGGGCGGGTTCGTCGACGGGATCGTGCTGCACCAGGTGCTGCAGTGGCACCACATGCTGACCAGCACCGACACCGACAACATCGGAGTCGAGTACTACCCGGCCGACACCGTCGCGGGGCTACGGATGAACACGGTCTGGGACGGGCTGTTCCACACCTTCACCTGGCTCTCGGTGCTGATCGGGCTCGGCCTGCTCTACTCCCGCATGAGTGCCTCGCCCGGCCGGGTGTGGAGCTCGCGAGTGCTGTGGGGCTGGATGTTGGTGGGCTGGGGCCTGTTCAACCTCGTCGAGGGCGTGATCGATCACCACATCCTCGGCATCCACCACGTCCGAAGCGGGCCGGACCAGCTGTGGTGGGACCTCGGTTTCCTGGCGCTCGGCGCCGCACTGGTCGTCGTCGGATGGCTGCTGCAACGCAGCAGCAGGCGCACCGCGGCCGATTCGCCCTCCCGCGCGCGATGAACGTCGCGCACACGGCGCACACGCATGGTGGAAGCCCGGCCGTGCTGCCATTGCTGCTGGTGGCCGTCGCCGCGGCGGGTTATCTGGCACTGGCGTCGATGCGGCGCAGGGACGGTCGTGGATGGAGGACGTGGCGCACAGTCGGATTCGTCGTCGGTTGCGCAGCGCTCGCGCTCGGTCTGACGCCGCAGGTGCTGCCGTACCCGAGCGGGGACTTCCGTGAGCACATGCTGCAGCACCTGCTGATCGGAATGATCGCACCGCTCGGCCTGGTACTCGCAGCTCCGATGACGCTGGTGCTGCGCTCGATTCCCGCAGAGGCGGGAAGGCGCGTGGGCCGCTTGCTGCGCAGCCGCCCGCTCCACGTGCTCGTCCACCCGGTCACGGCTCTGNTGCTCAACATCGGCGGGATGGCCGTTCTGTACCTCACACCGCTGTACGTCGCGGTGACCGCGAGCCCGGCTGTGCACCACGTCGTCCACCTGCACTTCCTCGCCGCCGGCTGTCTCTTCACCTGGGCGATCGCCGGTCCGGATCCCGCACCGCGGCGGCCGTCCGTTCCGGCCCGGTTGGTCGTGCTCGGCGTAGCGATCGCGTTCCACGCCGTCCTGTCCCAGCTCATGTACGCGGGGCTCGTCGTCGATGTCCCGGTACCGGACGACCAGCGACGCGGCGGTGCCGAGCTGATGTACTACGGCGGTGATCTGGCGGAACTGCTGCTGGCCTTCGCCCTGGTGACGACCTGGCGCCGCCGCAGGAGCGTGCCGGCTCGGTCGCCGCGGTCAGCTGCGCTCGGGGACGTCGGACGTTGACGCGCATGCGCCGCGGGCAGCCGGTGCCGGCGCGGGGGCATTGCCCACTCAGCCGCTCCAGATCACCCACTGATCGGGAAATCCCTGGTCCACGTGTGATGGTGCTGGCTGCACCAGTGTGCCCCCGGTGGGATTCGAACCCACACTGTGACCCTTTTAAGGGGATGCGCGCTCCTCGGTCGACGCGCCGTCCGACCTGCAGCGACCTGCACCCGTCTGCTGGCCGGCGGCGAACGTCGGCACGCATTTGGCACGGGCCGTTGCCCGCGACGGGATTTCGGCGGACGATGAATACCTCGCGGCGGACGGGGGTGCGCGATGGCTGCAGGACCGATCGACATCGGCGGCCTCCCGATCCCGGACAGCCGCCCGGTGTTCCTGGTGTTCCTCGGCGTCCACATCGTCGCCGGGCTCTGGTGCGTCCTGACCGGCGCCGGCGCTGCACTCGCGCGCAAGCGGCGGGGTCGGCACCCTGCCCTCGGCCGGGCCTACGCCTTGGGACTGGTGGTGCTGGCCCTGTCGCTGACCGTGCTGGCGGTTCTTCGGTGGCCGCACACCGTGCACCTGCTCCTGATCGGCCTCCTGTCGATCACGGCGGCGGGCGTCGGCGTGCTGGCGCGGCGGCGGCACGGGCCGGGCTGGGTGTACACGCACGGGATCGCGATGACGGTCTCCTACGTCGGGCTCTGGACGGGGTTCCTGATCGACAATGGCCCGCTGCTGCCGGTGTGGCGCGAGCTGCCGCACGTTCTGCACTGGGCGCTGCCGTCGATCGTGGCCGTGCCGCTGCTCGTGCGGGCGTTGTCCCGGTACCGCTCCGCCGCACCTCGACAGGTCTCGGTCTGGCCCCTCCCCGGTCGTCGGTCTGTCGCACGCTGAGGCGGGGGCTTGACCTGGTACCGCGGTACAGGGTTCATCCTCGGTGCATGCGGACGAGCGAGGTGGCCGCGCAGGCGCGGGTGAACCCGCAGACGCTGCGGTACTACGAGCGCCGGGGGTTGCTGCCGGAGCCGGAGCGGTCGGCGTCGGGCTACCGGGCATACGGCCCGCAGGCGGTGCGGCTCGTGCGGTTCATCAAGCGGGCGCAGGACCTCGGGTTCACCCTCGACGACGTGGAGTCGCTGCTGCATCTGGCCGATGGCGGCCCGGAGAGCTGCGACGCCGCGCGCGAGCTGGCGACCGCGAAGATCGCGGACCTGGATGCCCGGATCGCGGACCTGCTGGCGATGCGGTCCGGGTTGGCCCGGCTGGTGCAGACCTGCGAGCAGCCGCGGGACCGGCGGGAGTGCCCGATCTTCGTCGAGATCGGCAGCGCAGAGGAGGAACGCCCGTGAGCACCGCCGAGGGACCACTGCGGATCGAGTCGCTGTGCGATGCCGGGCAGGGCGGGGTCGCCGCCCGGCAGGCGGGCTTGCCCACGACGATCCGGCAGGTGCACCGCGCAGTGCTGCGGGCGTTCCTGGCGACCGGGCAGGCACCGCACCGCGACGACCTCGGGCTACCCGAGGGCATCGACCCGGCGGAGGCGTTTCGCCGGCTCGACGAGGTGGACCTGGTGCACCTCGACGACGGCCGTGTCGCCGTGGCCTACCCGTTCTCCGGGGTTCCGACCGGACACGTGGTGCGCCTCGCCGGCGCGGCGCCGGTGCACGCGATGTGCGCGATCGACGCGCTGGGCATCCCGCTGATGACCGGCCGGGACGGCGCCATTGAGTCGGCGGATCCGAATGACGGGCGCCCGATCCGAGTCGAACGCCGCGGCGCGACCTGGAGCTGGTCGCCGGAGACGACGGTGGTCCTGCTGGCGCAGACCCGCGGGTGCGGCCCGGCCGCCGACTGCCTGTGCCCGACAATCACCTTCCACCCGAAGCAGGAGCGCGCCGAGGAGTACTTGCGGTCCTGCCCGGAGCTGACCGGGCTCGTGCTCGACCAGGCACAGGCCGTCGAGATCGCCTACTGCTCGTTCGGACCACTGCTGGCCGGCGCGCCCGGGCTGGACGCCGCGTCGTCGGGGACGGAGGTCCTCACGTGATCGTGGAAATGCTGCACACCGAGGGTTGCCCGCACGCCGAGGAGTACCTGCCGCGGCTGCGACGGCTCGCCGCCGAGGCCGGCGTTTCCGACCCGGTCCGGGTGCGCACAGTCGCCGACGGAGAGGAGGCACAGCGCGAGCAGTTCCTCGGCTCGCCGACGGTCCGTGTCGACGGCCGCGACGTGGACCCCGGCGCGGACGCCCGGCGGGACTACGGCCTGAGCTGCCGGCTCTACCGCGGCCCGAGCGGGATCAGCGGGATGCCACCCGACGAGTGGGTGCTGGCGCTGCTCCGGGCAGACCGCACCGACGACTGACCAGACCGCCGCCGTGGTCGTTGTCGGCCTCGTCGGGTGGCGGCAGCTTGACCGCGAGCGGTTCGAGGCGCGGGCCGGCCGGCACCTGCGGGCGTGGTGGCAGCGCTGGACGGTGTACGCGCCGCGGATGCCCGGGTGGCTGCGCTCGTGCGCGCTCACCGTCCCGGACCGTGATCCGGGGATCACGGTGCAGGTCAACCCGTTCCGCCGCAGCGCGATCCGCCCGAAGGCGCGCCCGCGGCCGAACGACCTGCCCCGGGTCGTCGCGGTCCGCTCCGGCGGATCGTGGGACGAGGTGCACGTCAAGCTCATCCCCGGCCTGACCCCGGAGGACTTCGACGCCTCGGCCCGCCGGCTCGCGGTCTCGCGCGGGGTGGCCCGCTGCCAGATCCGCGAGCTCACCCCGAACCGGGTGTCGGTCGACTTCATGCGCCGCGACCTGCTCACCGACGTGGTGCCCTGCGCCGACCTCACCGCGCTCGCCGCAGTGCCCGGCGAACAGATCAACCTGCGGAAGGTGTGGGCCGGGCGCACCGAGTACGGCACCGACTGGCACGTCTCCCTGGACGGCGGGCACACCCTGACCGCCGGCTCCACGGGCGCCGGGAAGAACACGATCACCTGGTCACCGCTCGTGTCGATCGCCCCGGCGATCCGCGACGGCCTGGTCCGGGTCTCCGGGATCGACCCGAAGGGCATGGAGCTGGCCTACGGCCGCCGAGTGTTCCACCGCTACGCCGTCACCTCCCGCGACGCGCTCGCGCTGCTCGACGACCTCGTGGAGTCGATGGAGGCCCGCAAGGTCGAGTTCGCCGGCCGGGTCCGCACCGTGCCCGTGTCGCGCGAGCATCCGCGGGAGCTGCTGGAGTTCGACGAGATCGGCGCGCTGTTCCGCTACGTCGGCGACCGCAAGACCCGCGAACAGATCGTCGAACGCGTCGCGCTGCTGACCACCCAGGGCCGGGCGCTCGGGTTCACCGTGCGCGGCTACGTGCAGGAACCGACCAAGGACACCGTCCCGGTCCGGGAGCTGTTCCCGCGCCGGATGTGTCTGCGGGTGCCACACAAGAACCACGTCGCGATGGCGCTCGGCGACCACGCCTACGACCGCGGCGCCTGGGCCGACCGGATCGGCGAATCCACCCCGGGCGTGGGCTACCTGTTCGGCGAGGGCATCCGCGAAGCCCTGCGGGTGCGCGCCGGCTGGGTCCCGGACGAGACGATCAAGGCGCTGGAAGCCTTCGTCACCGGCACCGCCGATCAGCCCGCCGTGGCCGGTCAGCTCCTCGCGTTGCCCGCGCCCGCGGCGTCGCCTGCCGGAGGTGTCGCATGAGCAGCGACCGCATCTCCTGGGGCGGCCCGACCGACAGCCCCGACTACCCGCCCCTGCTCGCCGCCCTGCTCGTCGTGTGCGTGCTCGGGCTGGCCGGAGCGCTTTGGCCCGCCCTGGATCGCGCCGCCTCGCTCGTCGGGGCCGGCACCCTCGCTCTGACCGTGATCGTGGCCCTCGGCCGGCTGCTCGCCCGCTGGGTGCGGGAGCGCCGCGAGGACCGCGCCGACCTCGCCGCCGGCGCCCGTTGGCGCGCCACCCACACCGCTACTGCTCGTCCCGTCTCGACCGCTGGGAGTGCCCGATGACCACGACTCACGACGTCGCGACCGACCCGGCCGGCTCGACCGGCCTGGCGCCGGACGCCGAGTGGATCGATCAGGACCAGCTCACCCGCGCGCAGAAGGCGCTCCTCGCGCTGTCCGGCGAGGTCGCCCAGGAGCTGGCCGAACAGCACGGCGTGTGCGTGCGCCCGCTCGCCATGCGCCGGATCGACCAGTCGAGCGGACGCGTGGACGTGGTGGCGGTGCCGTGCGGGTCGACCTGGGAGGACCAGTGCCGCCCCTGCTCGGACAAGGCCCGCCGGCTGCGCATGGTCCAGTGCCGGGAGGGCTGGCACCTCGAGGACGAACCGATCGGCACCCCCGCCGCTCCGTCCGAGCGGCACAAGCAGCTCATGGCCGCCCGCGCCGATCTCCACGTGGCCTACGCGGCTGCCCGCCGCGACGGCGACGACGACGAGTGCGAGGCGATCCGGGAGACCGTCGCCGAGATCGACGCCGAGCTGCGCGGGCTCGGCGTCCGGGGCCGGCTCGCCCCGCTCGACCCCGAACCCTCCGTGGTGCGGCGCTCGACCCGGCGGCGGCAGGACGCGCCGAACCTGCCGCGGCGGCCGGTGGAGAACCGCACCCTCGGGCGCGTGTTCGGCGGCAAGTATCGGCCGTCGACGTTCCTCACCCTCACCCTGCCGTCTTACGGGCGGGTGGACGGCGACGGCGCCGCCCTCGACCCGGAGACCTACGACTACCGGCGGGCGGCGCGGGACGCGATCCACTTCCCGAAGATCGTCGACCGGTTCTGGCAGAACACCCGGCGCTGCGTGGGCTGGGACGTGCAGTACTTCGCCACCCTCGAACCGCAGCGCCGCGGCGCCCCGCACCTGCACGCCGCGATCCGCGGCAGCATCTCCCGCGCCGAGCTGCGCATGATCGCCGCCGCCACCTACCACCAGGTCTGGTGGCCCGCCCACGACGAGATCGTCTACTCCGGGGATCGGGTGCCGCGGTGGTGCGACCGGGCCAAGGCGTTCGTCGACCCCGACACCCGCGAACCACTTTCCACGTTCGACGAGGCCCGCGCCGACCTCACGGTGCCGGCGCACACCGTGCGGTTCGGCGCCCAGGTGCACGTCAAGGGCATCCTCGGCGGCACCGAGGAAGCCGGCCGGCACATCGGCTACCTCACGAAGTACCTCAGCAAGTCCGTCTCCACCGCCGCCGGCCTCGGCGACCAGGCGACCGAGCGGCAGCGCGAGCACGCCCGCCGGCTCGTCGCCGAGCTGCGCGTCACCCCGTGCTCGCCGCGCTGCGGGGTGTGGCTGCTCTACGGCATCGAGCCCAAGGGCGCCCGCCCCTCGACCACGCCGGGGCAGTGCAAGGCCAAGGCGCACAAGCCCGAACACCTCGGCATCGCCGGCCGCCGCGTCCTCGTCTCGCGCAAGTGGTCGAACAAGAGCCTCGACGACCACCGCGCCGAACGCGCCGCGTTCGTTCGGCAACTCCTCGAACGCGCCGGGGTCCGGCCCGGCTACGCCGTCGACGACGGGCCGTTCGAGTGGGAACGCACCCGCCCCGGCGACACGGACGTGCCCACCCGGCCCGTGCTGCTGCTGCACGCGATCAGCGAGCGCCAACGGTGGAAGGCCGACTACACCGCCGCCCAGCTCGCCACCGCCGGCCTCGACGACAACTGTTCGGCAACTCGCGATCATGAGCCAGGGGAGGCGGCGTGAGCAGGGCCGAGCGGTTGACGGTCGCGGAAGTGTGCGCGGAGCTGGGCGTCTCCCGGTCGACGTTCTACGAGTGGCGCGCCAAGGGCCGGGCGCCCCGGTGCATCAAGCTCCCGAACGGCGACCTCCGCATCCGGCGGTCGGAGCTGGATCGCTGGCTCGACGCGCACGAGGAAGCGGCGTGATGGACACGAGCTACGACGTCAAGGTGTGGAAGATCGACGTCTACCAGGGCGCGCGCACGACGTCCTACCGGGTGCGGTGGTCGGTTGCCGGCCGGCGGTGGCGCGAGTCGTTCCGGACGATGGCGCTGGCTGACGCGTTCCGCTCCGATCTTGTGCAGGCCGCTCGGCGCGGTGAGGCGTTCGAGATCGAGACCGGACGGCCGATGTCGATGGCGCGGGCGGAGCGAGAGGTCAACTGGTTGGTGTTCGCACGGGAGTACGTCGCGATGAAGTGGCCGCACCTCGCCCCGAACTCGCGCCGCAACACTGCTCGTGCGCTCACGAACGCGACGCTTGCACTGGTGACCGGTGACCGGGCCCGTCCGCCGGAGAAGGTGCTACGGGGAGCACTCGCGAGATGGGCGTTCAACGCTGGAGCGAGCCGGAGTGGCGCGCCACCGCCCGAGCTGGGCCACGCGCTGTCGTGGTTGGAACGGAACACGCGCCCGGTGTCGGATCTCGACAAGCCGGCCGTCGCGCGGGACGTCCTCGACGCCTTCGCGCTGACGGGCGACGGCGCCACAGCGGCACCGGGCACGGTGCAGCGTCAGCGCGGGGTCCTGGTCAACGCCGCCGAGTACGCGGTGGAGCGTCGACTGCTGTCCCGAAACCCGATCACCCATCTGGCGTGGAAGGCGCCACGCACGGTGCAGACGGTGGACCGTCGCGTCGTCGTCAACCCTGCGCAGGCGCGCGCGCTCCTGGCGGCCGTTGCCGCCGAGATGCCGAGCGGTGAGCGTCTGGTGGCGTTCTTCGGCGCGATGTACTACGCGGCACTCCGGCCGGCCGAGGCGGCCACCCTCCGCAAGTCCAACCTGGCGGTTCCCGCTGAGGGTTGGGGCGAGCTCGTGCTGGAGGCGTCCACCCCGGCGGCGGGCGCGTCGTGGACGGATAGCGGGCGCCGGCGGGAGGAGCGCCAGCTGAAGCACCGGGCGCGCGGGGAGACGCGCGTCGTGCCTTCCCCGCCCGAGCTGACCGCGCTCCTGCACGCGCACATCGAGAAGTTTGGGACAGGACCGGACGGGCTGCTGTTCGTCGGCGTGCGCGGCGGCGGGCTGGCGGAGAGCACCTACTGCCGGGTGTGGCGGAAGGCGCGTGACGCGGCGCTCGGCCCGGCTGATCTCGCCTCGCCTCTGGCGCGTCGGCCGTACGACCTCCGCCACGCCGCGGTGTCGACGTGGCTCAACGCCGGCGTCCCCCCGACCCAGGTTGCCGCGTGGGCCGGGCACAGCGTGGCCGTGCTGCTCCAGATCTACGCGAAGTGCATCGTCGGCCAGGAGGACGCGGCCCGCCGGAGGATCGACATTGCGCTCCGGGGGGACTGAACTTTGGCACGTATTTGGCACAGACAGCCGGTGATCACGGCTGACAGCCGGACACCACCGGACAGCGCAAGATCACTCCGCTGGCACATCCTCGCAGGTCAACACACGATCCTGCTGCTTCTGGCACGGTGCCCCCGGTGGGACTCGAACCCACACTGCGACCCTTTTAAGGGGCCTGCCTCTGCCGGTTGGGCTACAGGGGCGACTGGTGCATCACCCTACGGCCCGACCGGCGTCGCGCAGCAGGCCCGGTACGTCCGTTTCCCCGCAGCTACCGGGGCCGCGCGGCGACGGGCTCCGACTCCTTCTCCCCCGCCGGTGGCGGGGTGGCGGACACGACCCGGGAGAACTCGGCCTTCGGCTCGTTGATCTGGCCCAGCGACACGACCTCGCGACCCAGCACCAGAGCGCCGGTCCAGTCGAAGACGATCCGGATGCGGCGGTTCCAGGTGGGCATGCGGCTCACGTGGTAGGTGCGGTGCAGGAACCAGGCGATGATGCCGCGCATCTTGATGCCGTAGATCATCGCCACGCCCTTGTAGAGGCCCAGGCTGGCGACGGAGCCGGCGTTGGCGTGCTTGTACGGCTTGAGCTCCTTGCCGCGCAGGTGCCGCACGATGTTGTCGGCGAGCACCTTCGCCTGCCGGACGGCGTGCTGCGCCGACGGCGCGGTGCGCGCGTCCGGGTCGTCCTTGGACAGGTCGGGCACCGACGCGCAGTCGCCGGCGGAGAACACGTCGGGCATGCCCGCGACCTGCAGGTCGGCCCCGCAGACGACGCGGCCGCGCTCATCGAGGGGCAGGTCGGTGTTGGCCAGCATCGGGTTGGGCTTGACGCCCGCGGTCCACACGATCGTGTCGGCGTCGAACTCGGTGCCGTCGTCGAGGACGACGTGGCCGCCGACCATCGACGTCACCCGCGTGTCGAGGTAGACCTCGATGCCCGCCTCGATCAGCCGCTCGACCGTGTAGCGGCCGAGGTCGTGGCTCACCTCGGGCATGATCCGCCCGGCGGCCTCGACGAGCACCCAGCGCATGTCCTCGGGCGAGATGTTCTCGTAGTAGCGGGTCGCGTAGACCGCCATGTCCTGCAGCTCGGCGAGCGCCTCGACGCCCGCGTACCCACCGCCGACGACGAGGAACGTCAGCAGCCGCCGGCGCAGATCCGGGTCGATCGTGGTGGCCGCGGCGTCGAGCCGGGACAGCACGTGGTTGCGCAGGAAGATCGCCTCACCGACGGTCTTGAACGCGATGCCGTGCTCCGCGAGCCCCGGCACGGGCAGGGTGCGGGCGACCGAGCCCGGGGCGACGACCAGCACGTCGTAACCGACGGTGGTGACGTTCCCGGACGACAGCTCCACCGTGACCTCGCGGTTGGCGTGGCTGATCGCCGTGACGCGCCCGGTGAGGTGATGGCACTTGCGCAGGACCCGCCGCAACGGCACGACCACGTGCCGCGGTTCGATCGAACCGGCCGCCGCCTCGGGGAGGAACGGCTGGTAGGTCATGTGCGGCTGCGGATCGATGACGGTGATCTCGGCTTCGCCGCGACGGAGCTTGTTCTGGAGGCGCAGCGCCGTGTACATACCGACGTAGCCGCCGCCTACCACGACGATCCGCGCATTGCGAGCCATACGCGCCATGTTCCCACCGGCCTTGAGCGCTACACCTGCTGAAGAGGCGTGAGACCGGCTACGTCCGCCGCCCGGGTGAGCACCTCCTCCAGCATCGCCGGCGTCAGCTTCCCGGTGAACGTGTTCTGCTGGCTGACGTGGTAGCAGCCGAACAGGTGCAGCGCACCACGCTGACCAGGCAGTTCGACGTGCACGCCGTGGCCGAACACCGGCCGCGGCCGGGGCAGCGCCCACCCGGCGTCGGCGAGCACCGGCAGCAGCGCCTGCCACCCGAACGCCCCCAGCACGACGATCGCGCGGGGTGACATCAGTCGCAGCTCGGCCCGCAGCCACCGGCTGCACGTGTCCCGCTCCACAGTGGTCGGTTTGTTCGCGGGCGGCGCGCAGTGCACCGGCGCGGTGATCCGCACCCCGCGCAGCTGCAGCCCGTCGCCGGCGTGCACGGACGTCGGTTGGTTGGCCAGCCCGACGGCGTGCAGCGCCGCGTACAGCACGTCGCCGGAGCGATCGCCGGTGAACATCCGCCCGGTGCGGTTCGCGCCGTGCGCGGCCGGCGCCAGTCCGACGATCACCAGCGGCGCGTCCGGCGGACCGAACCCGGGCACCGGCCGGCCCCAGTACGTCTGGTCGCGGAAGGCGGCGCGCTTCTCCCGCGCCACCTGCTCCCGCCACGCCACCAGCCGCGGGCACGCGCGGCACTCGACGAGCTGCGCATCGAGCTCGGCGATGTCCGCGAACTCCGCCATGGAGCTACTCGACGAGCGAGCGCGCGATCCCGTCGAGGATGTCGTGCTCGCTCACCACCAGCTCGGTGATGCCGGCGCGCGCGTGCAGCTCCGCCCCCAGCAGATCGACGATCAGCGCCCCGCCGCCGATGACGTCGATGCGGCCCGGGTCGATCGCGGTGTACTCGCGGCGCTGCTCGCGGGTGCGGCCCAGCAGGTCCTCGGCGACCTCGTGCAACCGCTCGACGGGGATCCGGGACAGGTGCACCGCCTCCGGGTCGTACTGCGCCAGGCGCTGCGCGACCGCGGACAGCGTGGTGATCGTCCCGGCCACCCCCACCCACGTACGCACGCCGTCGACCGGCACCGCGGCGAACGCCTCGGCGAGGATCCCGGCGGCCACCTCCCGGGCCTGTGCGACCTCCGCGGCCGTGGGCGGGTCCCCGTGCAGGCAGCGCTCGGTGATCCGCACGCTGCCGATGTCGACCGACCGCGCGGCCGTCACCGTCGCCTTGCCGTCGCTCACCGTCCCGACGACCAGCTCGGTCGAACCGCCGCCGGTGTCGACGACGACGAACGGGCCGGCGGCGGGATCGAGATCGCCGACTGCGCCGACGAAGGACAGCTCCGCCTCCTCGTCACCCGAGATCACCTCGGCGTCGGCACCGAGCGTGGCGCGGACCATGCCGAAGAACGCCTCCCGGTTCGAGACGTCCCGGGCGGCGCTGGTCGCCACCATCCGCACCTTGTCGACGCCGGTGCGGCGCAGGACCGCGGTGTAGTCGGCGAGGGCGGCGCGGGTGCGCTCGATGGCCTCCGGCGCGAACTCACCGGTCGCGTCGACGCCCTGGCCCAGCCGCACGACGCGCTGCTCGCGGTGCACGTCGCGCAGCTCGGGGCGCCCGTCGGAGCCCTCAGCCACGTCGGCGACCAGCACCCGGATCGAGTTCGTCCCGCAGTCGATCGCGGCAACCCGTGACATGCGTGTCCTTCCTAGCGCCCGCTGGTGAGCTCGCTGCACGGGTGGGTGTGCCACCACTCGCCGACCTCGGCCAGCGCCTCGTCCCCGAACGGGTTCACACCCGGCCCGACGGCCAGCGAGTGCGCGGCGAGGGCGTGCAGGCACTTGACCCGTCCGGGCATGCCGCCCGCGGTGACGGTGGTACCGAGCGGCTCGATGGCGTCGCGCTCGGCCAGGTACGCCTCGTGCGCGCGCTGGTACGCCGCGGCCAGCTCGGGATCCGAACGCAGCCGCTCGGTCATCTCCCGCATGCGGCCCTGCGCCTCCAGCGTGCCGAGCCGGGACGCCAGCCGCGGGCAGGTGAGGTAGTAGAGCGTCGGGAACGGCGTGCCGTCCTCGAGCCGAGGAGAGGTGCGCACGACCGTCGGCTGCCCGCACGGGCAGCGGTGGGCGACGTCGATCATCGCCCGCGGTCTGCGGCCCAGCTGGGCCTCAACGGCCGCGACGTCGGCTTCGTCGACGGTCACGGAGCACCTGCCGTGATCTCCCGCCACAGCACCGCGAACCAGGCGCTGCGGTCCTCGCCGTTGCCCGCGGGTTCCTCCGGCGGTGTCGGCAGCTGCACGACGTAGGGCACCTCCCCGGGCCGCACGTACCCGAGCCGGGTACGGGCTAGCGCCTCGATCTCGGCGGGATCGGCGAGCCGGTCCCGCTCCTCGGTGAGCCGCGCGACCTCGGCGGCGAGGTCCTGCTGGCGCTGGCTCACTGCGGCCAGCTCCTGCCGCAGCGTGACGTAGTTGCGCAGCGGCACTGCCACGGACAGCGCGAGCGCGCACACGACGATCGCGAGGATCGCGGCGCGCCGCGCGGACGAGATGCCGAGGAACCCGGTGGTCGCGGCGACGACGCCACCGGGGCGGGTGCGGGTGAGCTGCGGCTCCCGGCCGGGCCGCCGGCGGGTGGCCGTGCCGACCGAGCCCGCCGGCGGCGGTTGCCGCCGGGGGGTCCGAGGCGCCCGCGCCCGCTCCTCGGCCATCGCTCAGCTCTCGGCGCTGAACCGGGGGAAGGCCAGATCGCCCGCGTAGCGCGCCGCGTCGCCGAGGGCCTCCTCGATGCGCAACAGCTGGTTGTACTTGGCGACGCGGTCGGACCGGGCCGGCGCGCCCGTCTTGATCTGCCCGCAGCCGGTGGCGACGGCGAGATCGGCGATCGTCGTGTCCTCGGTCTCGCCGCTGCGGTGGCTCATCATGCAGCGGTAGCCGGACAGGTGGGCCAGGTTGACCGCGTCCAGCGTCTCGGAGAGCGTGCCGATCTGGTTGACCTTCACCAGCAGCGCGTTGGCGGCGCCGCGGGAGATGCCCTCGTCGAGCCGCTCCGGGTTGGTGACGAACAGGTCGTCGCCGACGAGCTGGACCTTGTCACCGAGCCGCTGGGTGAGCCCGACCCAGCCGTCCCAGTCGTCCTCGGCCAGCGGGTCCTCGATCGACACGAGCGGGTAGTCGTTCACCAGGCCCGCGTAGACCTCGGACAGCTCCTCCGCGGTGAGCTTCTTGCCCTCGTAGGAGTAGGTGCCGCCGGAGTACAGCTCGGTCGCCGCCACGTCGAGGGCGAGCGCGACGTCGCGGCCCACGGCGTAGCCGGCCTTGCCGATCGCCTCGACGATCAGGTCGAGCGCAGCGCGCGTGCCGGGCAGGTCGGGCGCGAAGCCGCCCTCGTCGCCCAAGCCGGTGGACAGGCCCTTGCCCTTCACCACGGACTTGAGCGCGTGGTAGACCTCTGCGCCGCAGCGCAGAGCCTCCTTGAACGAGTCGGCCCCGATCGGCGCGATCATGAACTCCTGCACGTCGACGGAGGTGTCGGCGTGCGCGCCGCCGTTGATGATGTTCATCATCGGGACGGGGAGGACGTGCGCGTTGGGCCCACCGAGGTAGCGGAACAGCTCCAGCCCGCTCGAGTCGGCCGCGGCCTTCGCCACGGCGAGCGACACACCGAGCAGGGCGTTGGCGCCGAGGCGGCCCTTGTTCGGGGTGCCGTCGAGATCGACGAGGCGCTGGTCGACGATCCGCTGCTCGAACGCCTCCAGGCCGACCAGCTCGGGGCCGATCTCGTCGAGGACCGCCGCGACGGCCTTCTCGACCCCCTTGCCGCCGTAGCGGGCCGGGTCCCCGTCGCGCAGCTCGACGGCCTCGTGCTCACCCGTGGACGCCCCCGACGGCACGGCCGCGCGGGCCAGGGTGCCGTCGTCGAGCGCGACCTCGACCTCGACCGTCGGGTTACCCCGCGAATCGAGGATCTCGCGTGCGCCGACCTCTTCGATGACCGCCACCAGTGCTCCTGTCGAGTGATTCCGACCGTGACGGGGCCCAGCCTAACGACCGGGTTCCGGCACGCCGGGGAGCAACCCTCGCGGCGGAAGTCAACTCTCGCAGTTCATCGCCGCGCCACCTAACGTGGAAAGGACCATGACGAGCCAGCCAGAGGGCCTCTTCGAATCGTTCCGCCGCGCCGAGGCGCTGGTGGCGAACAGCCGACCGCTCGATGCGCTGGCCGCGCTCGGCCCGGTGCTGGAGAGCCGCCCCGACGACGCGTCGGTGCAACTGCTCGCCGGGCGGGCCTACCTGAACTCGGCCCAGCTGAGCCGGGCCCAGCAGGCGTTCGAGCGCGTGCTCGAGCTCGACCCCTCCGACCACTACGCCCGCTTCGGTCTCGGCAAGGCGCTGCACCGCCAGGGCCGCCTCCCGGAGGCGCACGCGCAGTTGAAGCTGGCGGCGGCGATGGCGCCGCGCCCGGAGTACCAGGAGGCGCTGGGCGAGGTCCGCGCGCGCCTCGCGCTGCGCGCAGAGGAACCGGACTAACCCGGACCAACTGGACAAAACCGCTGGTCAACGCGGTGGCCCCCCTTTCGTGCGGGCCGAAGCAGAGTTAGCCTTACCCCGCTTTTGCTGAGGCTGTCCTAACGATGGCTATGACCTGCGGGGAGCGCTGTGCTGGCCAATCTGCTGATCGGGCTCCGCGAGGGACTCGAAGCCGCCCTGGTGGTGAGCATCCTGGTGGCGTTCCTGGTGCGCACCGACCGGCGCGACGCCCTGCCGAAGGTGTGGCTCGGCGTGGGGATCGCCGTGGCGGTCAGCGTGGGTGTCACCGTCGTGCTGGGTCTCGCGCAGCAACAGCTGACGTTCACCGCGCAGGAGGCCCTCGGCGGCAGCTTGTCGATCATCGCCGTGGGCTTCGTCACGTGGATGATCTTCTGGATGCGCCGCGTCGGCCGGACGATCTCCGCTGAGCTGGAGAACCGGCTCGAGACCGCCGTCGCGATGGGCTCCACCGCCGTCGTGGTGATGGCCGCGCTCGCGGTCGGCCGCGAAGGCATGGAGACCGCGCTGTTCTTCTACACCGCCGCGCAGGCCGCCGGGCAGACGACGCAGCCGCTGATCGGGTTCCTTCTGGGGATCGCGATCGCCGTCGCGCTGGCCTACCTGATCTACCGCGGCGCACTGCGGATCAACCTGGGCAGGTTCTTCACCGTCACCGGCGTGCTGCTGATCTTCGTCGCGGCCGGGATCCTCGGCTACGGCGTCCACGACCTGCAGGAGGCCGGCATCCTGCCCGGCCTGAACACGCTGGCCTTCGACGTGAGTGCGGTGATCCCGCCCGACTCCTGGTACGGCACCCTGCTCAAGGGGATCCTCAACTTCTCCCCGCAGACCACGGTCCTCGAAGCGATCGTGTGGGTCGCCTACGTCGCGATCGTGCTCCCCCTGTTCCTGCGCTCGACCCGCAGCGCGTCCCCCGTCACCTCGACCTCCTGACATCCCCCGCCCTGACATCCCCCGCCCTGACATCCCCCGAGGAGTAGTCGCATGTCCCGCAGGACCTCCGCCGTCACCGTCTGCGCCGGGATCGCCGCGGTCGCGCTCGCCGGGTGCACGAGCACCGCCGCACCGCAGGCCGGCACGGGCGAGGACGGCGCGATCACGGTGACCGCGTCCGACACCGCCTGCGAGGTCAGCCGCACCGAGGCGCCCGCCGGCACGATCACGTTCTCGGTCACCAACACCGGCAGCAAGGTCACCGAGTTCTACCTGTACGCGACCGGCGACCGGATCATGGGCGAGGTCGAGAACATCGGCCCGGGCATCACCCGCCAGCTCATCGTCGAGGTGCCCGACGGCGGCGACTACACCACCGCGTGCAAGCCCGGCATGGTCGGCAACGGCATCCGCGGAGCGTTCACGGTCACCGGCACCGCGCAGCGCTCCACCGACGCGGACGCGAAGCTCGCCGAGGCCGTCGCGGGCTACCAGCGCTACGTGACCTCGCAGGTCGAGACGCTCGTGGTGAAGACGCAGGAGTTCGTCGACGCGGTCAAGGCCGGCGACGTCGAGCAGGCCAAGGCGCTCTACCCGATCTCGCGCACCTACTGGGAGCGCGTCGAGCCGGTGGCGGAGTCGTTCGGCGACCTCGACCCGAAGGTCGACGGCCGCGACGACGGTGANCCCGGCGTGCCGTTCACCGGCTACCACCGCCTCGAGAAGGACCTGTGGGTGGACGGCTTGCAGCCCGACAGCAACGAGATGGCCGACAACCTGCTCGCCGACATCAAGGAGCTGCAGGCCCGCGTCGCCACGATCGAGCTGACCCCGGTGCAGCTGGCCAACGGCGCGAAGGAACTGCTCGACGAGGTCGCCACCGGCAAGATCACCGGCGAGGAGGACCGCTACTCGCACACCGATCTGTACGACTTCAAGGCGAACGTGGAGGGCTCGCAGGCCGCGGTCGCCGCGCTGCGCCCGGTGCTCGACGAGAAGGACCCGAGCCTCGGCCCGGTGCTCGACCAGCGGTTCGCCGCGGTGATGACCCTGTTGGAGGGCTACCGCGTCGGTGACGGGTTCAAGCTCTACACCGAGCTCACGGAGGACGACACGAAGAAGATGGCCGAGGCGATCGACGCCCTGGCGGAGCCGATCTCGCAGGTGGCGGGGGTCGTGACGGCATGAGCGGACTGTCGCGGCGGCGACTGCTGGGCGCGGCGGGCATGGGCGTCACCCTCGCCGGGGCCGGCGTCGCCGCCGCGGCGTACTCGGCGACTACGGCGACCGCGCCGGCCTCGTCGCCGGCGGACGTCGTCCCGTTCCGCGGCACCCACCAGGCCGGGATCGTCACGCCGGCGCAGGACCGGCTGCACTTCGTCGCGCTCGACGTCGTCGACGGGGACCGGGCCGCGCTGCAGCGGCTGTTCCAGAAGTGGACCACGGCCGCGGAACGCATGACCGTCGGCGCGGAGGTCACCCCGGGCGGCGCGCTCAACCGCAACCCCGACGCCCCGCCCGACGACAACGGCGAGGCGCTCGGGCTGCCCGCCTCCCAGCTCACGCTCACGTTCGGGGTGGGTCCGGGGCTGTTCGAGAAGGACGGTGTCGACCGGTTCGGGCTCGCCGCGAAGCGCCCGGCGGCGCTGCGCGACCTGCCCCCGTTCACCGGTGACGACCTCGACCCGGCGCTGTCCGGCGGCGATGTCTGCATCCAGGCGTGCGCCAACGACCCGCAGGTGGCGGTGCACGCGATCCGCCACCTCGTGCGGATGGGCATGGGCGTCACCGCGGTGCGCTGGTCGCAGCTGGGCTTCGGGCGCACGTCGTCGACATCGACGGCGCAGAGCACGCCGCGCAACCTGTTCGGGTTCAAGGACGGCACCAACAACATCAAGGCCGAGGAACCGGACGAGCTCGCCCGGCACGTGTGGGTGTCCGGGGGCGACCAGCCGTGGATGGAGGGCGGCACCTACCTCGTCGCCCGGCGGATCCGCATGCACATCGAGGTGTGGGACCGCACCTCACTGCGAGAGCAGGAGGCCGTGATCGGGCGCGACAAGGGCGAGGGCGCGCCGCTGTCGGGCGGCACGGAGTTCGATCCCGCCGACTACTCCGCGGTCGGCGAGGACGGCAAGCCGCTCATCCCGCTGGACTCGCACATCCGGCTCGCGTCCGCGGAGTCGCTCGGCGGGGTGAAGATCCTGCGCCGCGGCTACAACTTCGTCGACGGCACGGACGGGCACGGCCACCTGAACGCCGGGCTGTTCTTCATCGCGTTCATGCGCGACCCGTTCGCCCAGTTCGTGCCGATGCAGAGCGCACTGGCCAACAACGACGCGCTGATGGACTACATCGAGCACACCGGCTCGGCCGTGTTCGCGGTGCCGCCGGGAGTCGGCGAGGACGGCTACTGGGGCGAGGGCCTGTTCGCGTAGCGGTGGGCCGCGGCCCACACCAGGCGCGCGTACTCGCCGGACGCGTTGTAGCTCAACACCCCGTCCCACCAACCCGGGCCGGTCGAGACGTCCCGCCGCTGCGCGCACAGGTACCGGGCGGCGGCCCGGGCGGCGGCGTCGATCTGCTGCGGATCGCCCTCTCCGTAGCGGGCCCAGGTGGCCGGCAGGAACTGCATCGGGCCCACGGCGCGATCGAGCGTGGGATCGCCGTCGAGGCGGCCCCCGTCGGTGTCCGGGACGCGGCGGGTGCCGTTGGTGCCGTCCAGCGGGATCCCGACGATCCCCGGGCGGGCCACGCCGTCGGCGTCGATCTCGGAGCCGCCGAAGCGGCCGTGGTTCGACTCGACGCGGCCGATCCCGGCGAGCGTGACCCACGACAGACGGCAGCGCGGGGTGGCCGCCCGCTGGGTGATCTCGGCGGCGGCGTAGGCGCGCAGCACGCGGGCCGGGATGCCGGTGCCCGGCGCCTGCGCCGCCGCCCAGGCGTCCAGGTCCAGGCCCGCGGGCAGCGGCTCGGGCTGCGGCAGGGGCGTGCCGTGGGCGACGTCCGCGGGCACGAGCCGGTCGCTGCGCGGTGCCGGACGCTGCGCGGACAGCACCGCGACCAGGACCAGCACGGCCACCAGGACCAGCGCCAGCACACCGGACACGATCGCGACGGGTCGCACGCGGGCCAGGCTAGGAACGCGTGGCTGAGAGACTCTCACCGTGGCCAAGCTGTACTTCCGCTACGGCGCGATGAACTCCGGGAAGTCGACGGCGCTGATCCAGGTGGCGCACAACTACGAGGAGCGGGGCCAGCGCGTCTTCGTGGTGAAGCCGGCCGTCGACACCAAGAGCCCGACGGTGCTCTCCCGGATCAACGTCGAGCGCGAGGTCGACCTCGTCGTCGATGAGCACACCGCGCTGCGCGACGCCGTGCTGGCCACTCCCGGTCCGCGGATCGACTGCGTGCTCGTCGACGAGGCGCAGTTCCTCACCCCGGCGCAGGTCGAGGACCTGTTCCGACTCGCCGTGCAGCACCACGTGCCGGTGATCGCGTACGGGCTGCGCAGCGACTTCCGCACCCGCGGCTTCCCCGGCTCGATCCGGCTCATGGAGCTCGCGCACTCGATCGAGGAGCTGAAGACGATCTGCCGCTGCGGCCGCAAGGCCACGCTCAACGCACGCACCGTCGACGGCGAGTTCACCCGCAGCGGTGACCAGGTGGCGATCGACGGGGACGTGGGCTACGAGTCCATGTGCGGCACCTGCTACCTGCAGAAGGTGGGCGACCTGTAGGTCACCCGATCACGAACTCCAGCTCCGGTGACCGCGTCAGGGTGCGGGTGACGTAGCAGACCCGCTCGGCGACCTCGGCGAGCCGGGCCAGCTCCTCCGGGTCCGGCGTGGTCGCGCGCACCTCGATGCGGAACGCGTCGAAGCTGGGCCCGTCGTAGTGCCCGGTGACGTCGACCTCCAACCCGTCGAGCGGGACACCGCGCTTGCGCGCGGTGTAGGCGAGCGCGATCGTGAAGCAGGACGCGATCGACGCGAGCAGCAGCTCCGTGGGTTGCGGACCGGTGTCGCTACCCCCGACCGAAGCCGGTTCGTCGGCCACGACGGTGAACCCGCCGGCGTCCACCTCGGCCCGCAGGCCGCCCGTCCAGCGCGCCGAGACGCTCCGTCGGCTGACGGTCACCTGGCCCCTCCGCTCCGTGCAACACCGGTGCAACCGGACTCGTCCACAGTGCTCCCTTCGGAGTGCTCTGCATCACCACGCCATGGGGCGAGGCTCGGAGGCGATTCGATGACCGCGATGATGTCCCAACCGTCCCTCCACCTGATCACCTGTCGGGACGCGTGCGCGTTCGGCCCGGCCCGCGACCACCACGATCGGCTGCTGCGCGTCGACACCGATCCCGAGGTGCTCCTCGAGTTGTTCGACATCGCCGTCACCTGGCACGAGCTGGACTGGTCCGCCGGCGCAGTCGTGCCACCCGCCGAATGGCCGACCTTCGCGGCCCGCCACCGCTGGGTGGACGAGGACCGCGCCGTGCGCGCTTTCGCGCTGGCCGCCGACATCGTCGAGCGGGGTCGACGCCGCCCCGTCCGGCACCGGCGGACGCTGCTCGACGCATGAGGCACGTTTCCGATAGTAGATTGACTTTCGCTATGCGAACTAGCATGGACCGGGTGCCGCCCGACTTCCTCGACATCCCGCCCCGGCCGGGCAAGCCCCGCCCGGCCGGCATCACGCACGTGCTCGACCCCGGGATCGGACCCGCGGTGCTGGCCGACGTGCTGGCCGCAGCCGCCGACCTGATCGACATCTGGAAGATCGGCTGGGGCACCGCGTACGTCGACCGGACCCTGCTGGCCAAAGCGGCCGCGCTCGCCGAGGCCGGGGTCGACCTGTGCCTCGGCGGCACGCTGCTGGAGATCGCGTGGGCCCGCGGCCGCGCCGAGGAGTGCCTCGCGTGGGCGGCCGACACCGGGTTCACCCACGTCGAGGTCTCCCGCGGCACCGTCGCCATGTCGCTCGCCGAGAAGGGCAGGCTCATCACGCGGGCGGCCCGCAGCTTCGCCGTGCTCGCCGAGGTCGGCTCGAAGACGCCCGGCGAACCGCACCCGGCCCGGCACTGGCCGGCCGAGTGCCGCGCCGACCTCGATGCGGGCGCCGACCTCGTCGTCACCGAGGGGCGGCAGAGCGGCACCGTCGGCACCTACGACGAGCACGGCCGGGTGCGGGCCGACGTCGTGGAGGCCGTCGTCGCCGCCGTCGGGCACACGCGGGTGATCTTCGAAGCGCCGCGGGCGGCGCAGCAGGCGTGGTTCGTGCGCCAGTTCGGCCCCGGGGTGAACCTGGGCAACATCGCGCCCGGCGAGGTCCTCGGTCTGGAGACGCTACGGCTGGGCCTGCGGTCCGACACGGCCGATCTCGCCCTGCCCGCGCAGGTGGGCACGGAACCGGCGTGTTGATCGGCGGACCCAACGGGGTTCCCGAGCGGTATCGCGGGGTGTCGGTGACGACGGTCCCGCGGGATGTGCTCCGCGATCCCGCCGCGCTGCGGGAGCACCTGCTCGGCCGCGACGCCTACCGGCGCACGCGGTTCGTCGTCGCGCGCGCGGCGCCCGGGAAGGGCCCGGTGGCGCTGCTGCAGGTGCACAGGGCCGATCCGGCGCCGCTGTTCTCCCCGGTCATCGACGTCGGGCTGATCGCGGGCGCGGACGAGTGCGCCTACGTCGTCGCTCCCGAGGCCGACACCGCGATCCCGTCCGCGCTCGCCGCCGTCGCGCGCGAGCACGCGCCCGGTGCCCGCGCCGTCGTCGTCGAGGGGCGGTACGCGCACGTGAGCTTCATCGTCGATCCGCGGCCGGTGCGGATCGTCGTGCGGGACGTGGTGCCGCCGGAACCGGCGAAGCTGGCCGACCAGGCCCGCCGAGTCGTCGAGGTGCTGGACGATCTCGCACCCGTCGAGCTGGTGCCCCAGCCGGTGCACCTCGCCGAGCTGGCCGGCCGGCGCCCTGCGGAGCACTACCTGCTGCCCTGCCGCGGCTCCGGCGGCGAGGTCCCGGGCGCGCAGGTGTCCTACCTCGACGAACACCCCGAGCGCGCCGATTGGACGCTGCTCGGCTGCGCCCGCTCCCGGCAGATCCACCGACACTTCTACGGCGACGAGCCGCCGACCGTCGACTTCTGCCCCAAGGCGCTCGGCGGGCCCGGCCCGGTGCTGACGAAGTGCTGCCTGCAGGAGGCCCACGTCGAGACCGGGCCCGGCTGGGCGGCTGTGCCGTGGGGCTCGTCGCTGCGGCACGTCGAGGAGGCGCTGCGCGCCCTCGTCGAGCAGGAGACCCCGGCGTGGCGACCCGCCTGAGCAGCTCCCGCGTCTACCGGCACCTGTGGGGCACACCGGAGACCGACGCGCTGTTCGACGAGCCCGCGATGCTGCAGCGCTGGCTCGACATCCTCGTGGCGCTCGCCAGGGCCCAGGAGGAGCTGGGGATCGTGCCCGCCGGGTCGGCCGCGACGATCGCGGCGCACGCCCGCGTGGAGGCGCTCGACCTCGACGTGATCGCTGCGGAGACCCGGCGCACCGCCCACTCCACGCTCGGGCTGATCCGCGGGCTGCAGGCGGTGCTGCCCGAGGAAGTGCGCGAGCACGTCTACGTCGGGGCGACGGTGCAGGACCTCAGCGACACCTGGTTCGGCACGGTGATGCGGGACGTGGGCGCGCTGGTGTGGCGCGACCTGCGGGCGATCGAGGCACGACTGCTGGAGCTGGCCCGCGAGCACCGCGGCACGGTGATGGCGGGGCGTACGCACGGCCAGCCGGGGGCGCCGATCACGTTCGGGTTCAAGGTGGCGTCGTGGGCCGACGAGGTCCGCCGGCACCTCGAGCGCCTCGACGGGGCGCGCACGCGGTGGCCGGTCGGGCAGCTCGCCGGCGCCGTCGGCAACCTGGCGTTCTTCAAAGACCTGGGCGCAGCGCTGCGGGCCCGGTTCTGCGCCGAGGTGGTGCTGGCCGACCCCGGGATGTCGTGGCTGACTGCGCGCGACCGGATCGCGGAGTTCGGGTCGGTCCTCTCGATGATCACCGGCACGCTGGCGCGGATCGGCGTGGAGGTCTACGAGCTGGCCCGGCCGGAGATCGGCGAGCTGGCCGAGCCCGCCCCGCCCGGCAGTGTCTCCAGCATCACGATGCCGCACAAGCGCAACCCCGAGGCCGGTGAGCACCTGGACACCCTCGCCCGGCTGACGCGGGCGGCCGCCGCGGTGCTGGTGGAGGGCATGGTCGGCGGGCACGAGCGAGACGGTCGATCGTGGAAGGCCGAGTGGATCGCGCTGCCCGAAGCGTGCCAGCTGGCCGCGACCGCACTGCGGATGACCCGCACGCTGCTCGACGGGCTGGAGGTGCACGCCGACGCGATGGCGGCGAACGTGGCGCGGTTCGGCGGGCTCGCGTCGGAGCAGGTGCTCGCGGGACTGTCCGCGAAGCTGGGCAAGCACCGGGCGCAGCAGGTGCTGCACGAGATCGCCCGGGTCGGTGGGGGCGATCCGGCGGCCGGGGTCGTCGAGCACGGGTACGCGACGGCCGAGGAGGTGGCCGGCTGGTGCGCGGCGCCCGCGGTCAGCAGCGCGATGGCGATGGTCGACGGGGTGCTGGAGCGGGCCGCGGCGGCGCGGGCGCTGGAGCGGGAGTCGTGGCCGTGAACGGTGCGGGCCAGTGTGGGGACGGCGGTGCTCCGATGCGTTTCCCGCTGGCCGTGCTCCCCACTCCCCTCGTGCGCGCCGACCGCCTGACCGCCGCGCTGGCTACGGGACCGCTGCTCGTCAAGCGCGACGACCTGACGGGGTTCGGGGCGGCCGGCAACAAGGCCCGCGCACTCGAGCACCTGATCGGACAGGCCCGGCGGGTCGGGGCCGAGGCGCTGGTGGCGTGCGGCGGGCCGGGGTCGAACTTCGTCGCGGCCGTGGCGATGGCCGCGAAGGTGGCCGGGCTGGACTGCGAGATCGTGCTGTGGGGCGACCCGGCGGGAGCCCCGAACGTCGCGCTGGCCCGGGCTGCGGGGGCGCGGATCGTGTGCACGGGGTCGACCGATCGCGCCGAGCCGGAGATCCGTGCGACCCGGCGGGCTGCGGAGCTGACGGCCGCGGGCACGCGCGCGGTGGCCGTGCCGCGGGGCGGATCGACGCCAGTGGGCGCGCTGGGGTTCGCCGCGGCCGCGACCGAGCTGGCCGCGCAGCTCGCAGGCGTGCGGCCGGCCGCGATCGTGCTGCCCGTCGGCTCGGGCGGCAGCTGCGCGGGGCTCCTGGCCGGGCTCGCCGGCACCGACCTCGACGTGCCGGTCGTGGGGGTGTCGGTGAGCAGGCCGCCGGTCGCCGCCCGCGCCGCCGTGCTGGAGATCGCCGCCGAGTGCGCCGTCCTGCGCGGTGGTCCCCCGCCGCGCCCGGACCAGCTGGAGCTGGTCGATGCAGTGGGCGCGGGCTTCGGGATCACCTCGGCCCGGGAGGACGAGCTGGCGCGGCTCGCCCTGCACACCGAGGGGCTGCTGCTCGACGCCACCTACGGCGCGAAGACGTTCGCCGTCGCCGTCGAGCTGCTTCAGCACGGCCCCGCCGGGCCGGTGCTGTGGTGGCACACGGGCGGGGTGGTGCCGGCGGTGGCGCACCTGACGAAGGAGGCAGTGCCGTGAGCGAGACCGTCCGCGAGCGCCGGGCCGAGGGGTTCCCGCAGACCGGGCCCGCGCAGGAGCTGATCGACAGCGGGTTCGCGCTGGAGATCGCCGACGCCGGGTTCCTGCACCACGGGCTCAACCTCGCCGATCTCGCGCACGTGCTCGACCTGCACCGGCGCGGCATCGTCTCCGCGGAGGTGGCGGCCGAGCTGCTGCGGCTGCTGCTCCAGGTGGTGGAGATCCCGGCCGAGGAGTTCCCCTACGACGCCGCGTACGGCGAGCCGTACAACTCGCGGGAGCGGTACTTCGTCTCCCGCATCGGCGACACCGCGGGCTGGCTGCACGCCGGGCGGCCGCGGCGGGAGGCCGCGCGGGTGGCGCTGCGGCTGCACCTGCGCGGGCAGATCGTCGAGCTGGTGCGCGAGGCGGTCGCGGCGGCGCTGGACCTCGTCGACCGGGCCGAGGAGCACGCCGAGACGCTGCTGCCCGACCAGACCTACCTGCAGCAAGCGCAGCCGTCGACGTTCGGGCACTACCTGCTCTCCTTCGCCTACCCGACGCTGCGCGACGCCGCCCGGCTGCTGCACGAGCTCGACGGCATCGACGCCAGCCCGGGCGGTGCGGGGTGCGTCAACGGGACCCGGCTGCTCGACGACCGCGGGCCGATCGCCGACGTGCTCGGGTTCACCGGGGTCATCCCGCACACGCGCGATGCGATGTGGCAGGTCGACGGGCTGATCCACGTGCTCGCCGGCACCGCGAGCCTGCTGTCGAACTTCTCCAAGCTGGCCGAGGACCTGGAGATCTTCTCCTCCAGCGAGTTCGACTTCGTCGACCTGGCCGACGCCTACAGCCGCTCGTCGATCCTCATGCCGCAGAAGCGCAACCCGTACGCGCTGGCGATCGTGCGCGGGGCGTCGGGGGTGGTGGCGGGGCGGCTGACCGGGTTCCTCGCGGTGACGAAGAGCCCGTCGGCGCGCAGCGACAACCTGATCTTCGCCTACGGCGAGGTGCCGCGCGCCCTCGATCTCGCGCTGCGGATCTCCCGGCTGATGGGTGGGGTGCTGCGGACGCTGCGGGTCAATCCGCGGCGCATGCGCGAGGAGCTCGACCGCGGCTACACCCAGGCGACCGATCTCGCCGAGCACCTCGTCGAGCTGGTCGGCGTCGACTACCGGACGGCGTACGTCGTCGTCGGCAACGTGGTGCGGGAGGCCGCCCGCGCCGGGATCCCGGGGTCGGCGATCACCGGCGCGATGATCGACGCGGCCGCTGAGGCGCACACCGGCCGCACCTGGGGCCTGGCCGACCACGATCTCGCGCCGCTGCTCGATCCGCGCGCCATCGTCGCGACGCGCACCGCGGAGGGCGGGGCCGCGCCGTCGGCGATCGCGGCGATGGTGGCGCAGCTGCGGGAGCGGCTCACCGAGCTCGACGCACGCGCCCGGGAACGCGCCGAGCGGCACCGCGCCGCGGAGGAGGCCCTGCTGGTCACAGCGCGGGCCGCAGCCGCCGGCTGAGCGCGAGTCCCCGGACGAGGAGCGCGAGTTCCCCCGACGAGGAGCGCGAGTTCCCCCGACGGGCACCGCGAGTTCGCCGCTCCGGGACGGGCGAGTTGCCCCGAGAAGACCGCCGAGTTGTCCCAGCGGCACGGCGAGTCGCGCATTCCGCGTCGGCGAACTGCGGATTTCAGGACGGCAATCGGGGAGGTCCGGACGCTGAACTGGGAAACCAGGACGCACGCAAGGATCGCAGGTCCGCAACGGGCGAACGCACCATCCGGTCTGGCGAACTCGCCGGTCCCCACCGGGCAACTCGCCCTACCTCTGCGGCGAACTCGCTGGTCTTCACCGAGCAACTCGCCCTACCTCTGCGGCGAACTCGCTGGTCTCCACCGAGCAACTCGCCCTACCTCTGCGGCGAACTCGCTGGTCTCCACCGGGCAACTCGCCGTGCCGGAGCGGCGAACTCGCCGGTCCCCACCGGGCAACTCGCCGTGCCCGAGCGGCGAACTCGCCGGAGGTCCCGTTCAGTTCGCCGGCACGTCGACCGCGACGACGTCGGCCGGCTCGTCACCGGTGTTGCGCAGCTCGTGCTCGACGTCGGTGGCGAAGTGCAGGGACTGGTCGGCGCCGAGGGTGTACGAGCGGGCCCCGAGGGTCACCTCGATCTCCCCCGCCAGCACGACGACCAGCAGCTCCCCGGGGCGGCGCAGGCCGGGCCTGCGCTCGCCGGGGGCCAGCCGGGCCGCGGTGCCGAGGGCGCGGAAGCGCTCGGCCGATCCCGTCAGCACGACGGGGCCGTCGGCGATCGCCTCGCCGAACCGGGTGTGGACGGCGAGCGGCTCGGTGTCGCCCTCCTCGACGAAGTACCGGATCGGGGTGCCGAGCGCGCGGGCGATCTTCAGCAGCGTCGTGATGGTGGGGACCATGTCGCCGCGCTCGACCTTGTGCACCGAGGCCGTGGACACGTCGGCGGCGCGGGCGAGCTGCTGGAGGGTGAGGCCGGCGGACAGGCGCAGCGCGCGCACCTTCGGCCCGATCGAGCTGACCACGGCCTCCCACCCGGCGGGCTCGTCGGCGGAATGCGCCTCGTGCGCCGGCTCACCCATCGGGGCCTCCCGTCGTTGACACACGTCCCGGTTCTAGTATCGTAGAAATCTATTCGCGATAGTGAATCGCTTCCTTGCCCTCGCCAGGGTAGGGCTCCCGGACGAAAGGGTCCGCACGGTGTCAGCTGCACCACGAAGGACGGTGATCATCGGTGGTGGCGCGGCCGGGCTGGGCGCCGCGGGCGGCGTGAAGGCCGCCGATCCCGACGCGGAGGTCGTGGTCTACACCGAGTACGAGGACGTCGCCTACAGCCCGTGCGGCATCCCGTACGTGCACGGCCGCGAGATCCCGGACTTCGAGCGGCTGTTCCTGGCCGGCAAACAGGCCTACGTCGACGCCGGCATCGACATCCACTACGAGACGAAGGTGACCGCGATCGACACCGCGGCGCACACCGTCACCGTCGAGGGCGAAGGGACCGTCCGCTACGACAGCCTGGTCATCGGCACCGGCTGGAACTACGCCGACCCCGGCGTGCCCGGCGGCGATCTCCAGGGCCTCTACTACGTCAAGAACATCCGCCGGGCCATGGAGTGGGACAAGGTCATCGACGAGGCTGAGTCCGCCGTCGTCGTGGAGGCCGGGCCGCTCGGCGTCGAGATGGTGACGGCGCTGGCCCACCGCGACGTCGAGACGCACCTGATCGACCCCAACCCGTACCCGCTGGCGATGATGGCCGACCCGGACATCATGGCGCCGGTCACCGACTCGTGGCGCGAGATGGGCGTCCACCTGCACTTCAACACCACGCTGGAGGCCTTCCGCGGCGACAGCGCGGGCACGGTGCGCGCGGTGCAGACGTCCGAGGGCGAGATCCCCGCCGACCTCGTGGTGATCTCCACCCACAAGACCCCGCGCAACGAGCTCGCCGAGGCCGCCGGCATCAAGATCGGTACGACGGGCGGGATCATCGTCGACGAGCGCATGAAGACATCGGCCCCCGACGTGTGGGCCGCGGGCGACGCCGTGGAGATCCCGCACGGCATGACTCGCACACCGCTGCAGGGCCTCACCGGCTCGCACGCCTATGCACAGGGCAAGACCGCGGGCACGAACGCGGGCGGCGGCCAGCGCGTCTACCGCGCGGTGTTCGTGCCGTGGGGCACTCCGGCCGGCAAGTGGGTCATCGGTGGCGCGTCCTTCGGCGAGACCACCGCGACCGCGCTCGGCATCCCGTACGTCCTCGGGGTCGCCGAGGGCATCTCCCGCGCCCGCTACTACCCCGGTGTCCAGAAGATCAAGGTGAAGCTGCTGGCCGAGCCGGAGTCGCTGCGGCTGATCGGGGCGCAGATGGTCGGCGGCGGTGAGGGCATCAAGGAACGGGCCGACTTCCTCGCCCAGGCTGTGCGGTTCGGGCTGACCTTCCACGACCTGGCGACGATGGAGAACGTCTACTCCCCCGCGATCGGGGCGCTGAACGAACCGATCGTGGTCGCGGCCACCAACGGTCTCGCGGAAGCCGCGAAGAAGGCGTGACGGCGATGGGCTTCTCGTCGTGGCTGCGCCGCAACGCCGAGCACTACCTCCTGGTGGCGGCCCACGAAAAGATCGCCCACCAGCAGGGCACCACGCCCCCGCGGCCACCGCGCGGGCTCAAGGAGATCTTCTGGCTGCGGATCTTCGCCCCTGTCTACGGCGCGCTGCCCTGGTCGCTGCGCAGCCGCATCATGCGCGCGATGCCGGGCAGCCACCGCCGCACGTGGGCGCCTGCGCCGCGCCCCCGAGGGCCCGCGGTCTGACCGCCGGACAACCCACCACCGAGGAGAAGGAGAACCACCGTGGCTCAGATCGTGGGCGAACGGGTCAACGAGGGCGACGCCATCGTCGACTACGAGGAGAAGATCTTCGACGACATCCAGGCCGAAGAGGGGGAGAAGGCCTACATCTTCATGCACACCGTGCCCT
>Ga0065720_1018917_pt1 | contig 56293 bp, 49 predicted proteins | sample Thericmetagenome_FD_59107 | JGI IMG/M metagenome (GOLD analysis project Ga0065720, IMG submission 59107) | Thermophilic microbial communities from the Joint Bioenergy Institute, California, USA of rice/straw/compost enrichment - eDNA_2 v2... | ecosystem: Engineered > Solid waste > Grass >... | reverse complement strand
GGAGCCGATATGGCGGCTGCCGCCAGCAAGCCGGCCAGCGAGGCCGCGCTCGAGCGCGCCGAGGCCCAGGCTGCCGAATTGATCGGCCGGCCTGCCCTGGAGCGGCAACGCCAGCTGTTGATCGGCATTGGCGGGGTCGTCAGCGTCCTCTGGCTCGGCCTCTCCGGGCTCTATGTTCAGAATTCCATCGGCTGGCAGAATCTGTGGCAGGCACTGCCGCATGAGATCGGCTTGTTCGTGGCCGGAATGACGGCGCCGCTGGCTTTCCTCTGGCTCATGCTGATGACGGTATGGCGTGGCACCGCGATCCGCAAGCAAGCTGCGGCTCTGCATCAGGTGCTGCTCGATCTGACCTATCCGACGCCGGAAGCCGAACGTCGCATTTCCAACCTCGCCGGTGCTCTGCGTCGTCAGGCGCGCGAGATGGAGGAGGCTGCGCAATCGGCCACCGACAAGATCGGAGCGCTGGGCGAGACCATGGCGAACCAGCAGCAGGCGCTGATTGCCGCTGCCTCCGGTGCCGGTGAGCAGGTGGCCTTGCAGACCAAGCAACTGGCCGGCACCTTGAGCCAGTCCTCACAGGTGCTGCTGACCGCGGCCGAGCAGGTCAACCGCGACCTCGATGCCGTGGTGAAGGGCTTGGCGGGGAAATTCGAGGAGCAGAGCGCCGCCCTGATCGAAGCTGCCGCCAAGGTCGGCAGCGAAGTGGAAACCAAGGTTTCCGGCCTGGGCCAGACGGTGTCGACCCAGGCGCAGGTGCTGCTGCAGGCGGCCGATGTGATCACTCGCGAAGTGGAAACCGCCCGCGGCATCTTCCAGGCCAAGGCAAACGAGATCACCCGCATCACCTCGGCCATTCAGTTTCAGAACGAGCGCGTCGAGGAATTGTCGCGCCGCCATGGCGAGTTGATGGACAAGGCGGTGGAACGCGCAGCTGAAGTCGCACAACAGATCGCAGCGCAATTGGAGCAGAAGATTGTCGCGCTCGAACAGGCCGTCACCCGTGCCAGCGGCGAAGCCAATCGCGTCGGCCAGAGCTTTGCCGAGTCCGCCCAAGTCATCACCACGGCGGCGGAAGTCACCGTCGCCCGGGCCCAGGCGGCGGGCGAAAGCTTCACCCGCGAGACTCAGTTGTTCAGTTCGGCCAGCCAGAAAGTGGTCGACAATGCCGAAGCCGCCGGCATCGTGCTGCGCGAACGGGTACGCGAGATCGAGCATGCGACGGCGACCACCATTGGCCGTGTGCGCGATATTGGCGAGACCATCCGTTCCGAAATCGGGGCCTTGGATGAGCAGGGTACCCGCGTGGCAGATCGCCTGCGCACCGCCGCGGACGACATGCGCAGCCGTACCGTTTCGCTTGAACAGGTCGGTGCCGCTGCCGTCAAGCAGGCGGAAAACTTCGCCGAGGCTGCTGCCCAGGCAGAACAGCGCCTGAAGCTCACCGGCGATCTGGTGCGTCATCAGGCAGACCAGCTTGGCCATGCCGCCGAATTGGCCGATCAGCGTCTGGCACAGGCCGGCGATGCGCTGCGCCGCGAAGGCGCCAATATGACGACCACGCTGCAGCAGATTACCGAGCGCACGATGCGTGCCGGCGACGAACTGCGCCAGCGCGCGAATAGCCTGGACGAGACCGCCGGACGTGCGCTCAGCAAGATCGGTGAGGCGGACGAGGGTATTAAGAACCGCGTCGAGAGCCTGGCCCAGGCCGGTCGCGAGGCGCAGACGATGGCTGCCCATGTGCAGGAAATCATGGCTCAGGCCAATGCGTTGCTGTCGCAGGCGACGCAGCATGCGGACGAGCTGGTGGAGGCCAGCGGCGATCGCTTGCGCCAGCATGCCGAGCAATTCCGCTCCAATATCGATGGCCTGGCCAAACGCCTGGACGAGGCGGGCGAGCAGATGCGCGATCAGGTCGATAGCCTGGATCAGGCCGCTGCCCGCACTGCGCAGCGCCTGCGTGGTGCCGGCGAAAGCGCTGGCCAGGATGCCATCCAGTTGCAGACGGTGGCCGAGCGCGTTACCCAGCGCCTGCATCAGGTCAGCGAGATGGCACAGACCCAGGCTCATGCGCTCAGCGCCGCCGCCGAACGCGCGGCGATGGAGTCGCAATTGGCCGGCAGCACAGCCCAGGCGCGCGCCAAGGATCTGCAGGATCTGTCGCTCGGTGTGGCTGACGCGATGGCGCAGCTGGCCGAGAAGGCCGCCGCGCAGACGGCGGCGCTGGTTGCCATGAGCGAGAAGGCGCAGATTGAGGCGACGGCGCTCAACGCCGCGGCCGAGAAGGCGACTTCCAGTATCAATACGGCGGGCGACACCGCGCGGGCGCGTTCGGCCGAGCTGGGGGAGGCAGCGCAAAGTGTCGTCGACCGCACGCTCGAACTGCACAGCACCATCCACGATCAGGCCGATGCACTCGCCACTCTGGCCGCCGAACTCAGTCGTCAGGCGGAAAACATCCGCGAGAATTTCCGCGGCCGCGTGCAGGAGCTGTCCGAGGCCTCGGAGGCTGCGATCATCAAGACCGCCAATATCGGCGAAAGCTTCCGCCGTCAGGCGCAGGAAGTCGCGCGCGTTTCCGACGAGGCAGCTGCGCGGATCGAACAGGTGGGGGCAACCTTCGATGCCCGTGCCCGCGAGATCAATCTTGCGGTTGGCAACGCGTCGGGCCGCATCGACGATGCCAGCGAGGTGCTGCGCAACCGCACGCGCGAACTGGCGAATATCGTCGAGGATGCGATGAAGCAGACCGACCGGATGAGCGACGGCTTCCGCCGCCAGGCCGACGAGGTCGATACCCGCGCCGCGCGTCTGTCGGAGAAGGTCACCGAGATCGGCGAACGTCTGGCCCGCACCGGTACGGAATTCAGCGCTGTTACCGACCGCGCCACCGCCCGTGCCGCGGAGACTGCCGAGATCCTGGCACAGCGGGCGAAGGAGTTGTCTTCGGCTGCGGCACGCGCCGCCAGCGAGGCAGCCAGCGCCGAAGCCAGCCTCAAGGCGGATTCCAAGGCTCTGGCCGAAGCAGCCCGCACCGCCAGCATCGAGGCCGAAGCCCTGCGCAAGGCGACGCAGGCTCTGCGCGGCGAGCAGTTCCTCAAGACGGCGGCCTTCATCACCGGTCATCTCAACTCGATGGCCATCGACATTACCCGGCTGCTCAACCGCGATTTGTCGGAAGATCTGTGGCGCCGCTATTACAAGGGCGAACGCGGCCTGTTCACCCGCAAGCTGATCGACCAGCGGGATTTGGACAAGATTCGCGAGAAGTATCAGGAGAGCGGCGAGTTCCGCGATTACACCGACCGCTATATCGCCGAGTTCGAGCGAGTGCTGGCCGGCGCGAAAGGCGTGGAACATGAGGAACTGCTCACCTCTGCCTTCGTCACCGCGGATGTCGGCAAGGTCTATCTGCTGCTGCGGGAAGCCATCGGCAAATCGCGTCAGTAATCCGGCATGGCGAAGCCTGAACTGAAGGATTGGGTCGGCGGCTCGGAAGAGGCCGCCGACATTTTATCTCCCGAGAAAACCAATGCCCTGGCGGCGGCTTTGGACCAGCCGGCGGTAACCGGTGACAACGCCTTGCTGCCGCCACTGCGGCATTGGCTGTATTTCTGGACCGTGGCGCCGCGGCGCCAGCTTGGACGTGACGGCCACCCCGCATTGGGCGGCTTCCTGCCCGATGTCGGCAAGCTGTGGGGCAGTCAGACGCGCCGCATGTGGGCCGGGAGTCGGATCGGCTTTCATAGGCCGCTGATGCTGGGTATGCCGGTGCGGCGCATTTCCACGGTCGAGAGCGCGGTGGAGAAAAAGGGCCGCAGCGGGCGGCTGGTTTTCGTCACCGTGCGGCATGAGATTTTTGATGAGACCGGCGCCCGTGCCATCACTGATCGTCACGATATCGTCTATCGCGAGGAGAAGCTCGATGGCGCCGGTACGCTGCCACCGCCTGAACCGGCGCCGGCCGATCACCACTGGGAAGACAATTTTATCGCCGATCCGGTGCTGCTATTCCGCTACTCGGCGCTGACCTTCAATGGGCACCGCATCCATTACGACCGCGATTATGCGATGCGGACCGAAGGCTATGGGGGCCTGGTCGTGCATGGGCCCTTGCTGGCTACACTGCTGGTCGATTTCGCTGCCAGCTTGCGGCCGGGGCAGGCTCTGCTGGATTTCTCCTTCCGTGGTCGCCGGCCGGTGCTGGACGGTCAGCCCTTCCTCCTGCGCGCCAAGCCGCTTAGCGACGATACGCTGTCCTTGTGGATTGCCGATGCGGAGGGCGCGCTGGCCATGACCGCCGAGGCGCAGTTCCGCTGAGGCCGCCTGGATTGTTGCAATTGTAGCGATGGGCGAGGGGCTCCGGTTATGGCAAGACGGGAGCGCAGGAGGGTACCCGTCATGCCCAGAACTTACCGCTTCATTACCGCCGATGTGTTCACCAACCGCCGCTTCGGCGGTAATCCCTTGGCCGTCATCCTCGACGCCAAAGGCCTGTCCGATGCCGAAATGCAGCGGATTGCCCGGGAGTTCAACCTAAGCGAAACGACTTTCGTCCTGCCGCCGGCCAGTGCGCAGCACGCTTGCGCCATGCGCATCTTTACGCCGGGATTGGAATTGCCTTTTGCCGGACATCCGACGGTGGGAACTGCGATCGTGCTGGCGGAATGCGGTCTCTTGCCTGCCGGTACGGAGAGCATGGTGATTGAGGAGAAGGTCGGTCCCGTGCCGGTGGCGTTGTCCAGCCGCGATGGCATCCGGCAGGCTGTCTTCACTGTGCCGCGCCGGCCCGAAAGGGGGGGCGTGCCACCCGCCCGTGCCGATCTGGCACGGATTCTCAGCCTGCCTGTGGATGCGATTGCGTCCGAGGTCGAGCCGTTGACTTATAGCGCTGGCGTGCCCTTCACCTTCATTCCGCTGCGGGATGTGCAGGCTCTGTCGGCGATCCGGATCGATCTTGCTGCCTGGACCGATAGCCTTGCATCCGGCCCGGCGCCGCATGTTTTTGCCTTCACCATGACGGACTGGAAGAAGGGAGAGGAGATACAGGCGCGCATGTTCGCCCCCGCCATGGGTATCGCGGAGGATCCCGCGACCGGCGCGGCATCGGCGGCGCTGGCCGGACTACTTGTTGATCTGCAACAGCCTGCTGGTGGCAGCCGGCGCTGGCGGATACGGCAGGGAGAGGCGATGGGACGGCCTAGCCTGATCACCGTCGAGGCTGATCTCGCAGACAACCATCTGGCGGCGGTCCGCGTCGGCGGTGGCGCGGTGATTGTCAGTCATGGCGAGATCATGCTCGACTAGGGGCGTCCTAGGCTTCGATATCGAGGCTGCTGCCGGTGGCTTCGAGCGCGATCTCAAAAACGGCGACGGTTTTCTGACGCTCGGGATTCTGGGTGCGCTCGACCCGCTCCATCTTTTGCAGCAGCGCTTCGATCTTTTCTTTCAGCTTGCGGATTTCGTCCTGAACGTCGCTCCCCAGTTTGAGGGCGGCCATATTCGTCTCCGCATCGGCCTTGATCTGATCCTCGACGCTATCGGCCGCGCTTTCGGGCTCAGCGACGCCGCCTTCGCCACTGCCGTCTTCAGTTCCCGGATCAACGCTGGGATTCGCGCCGGCCAGCCCTTGGGTTTCCACTGTCACGTTGCCCGCCGCAGCGACCGTTCCTGCTTCGGCGGTGTTACCGGCGGCCAGACCACCTGATGATGTGCCAAGCTGACCGCTCAGGCCGGACAATTCCTTTGCGAGCGCCTTGAGCTCGGCGGCGAGGTTCGCGGCCGCCTTCTTGTTGCCGCTTGAAGCGATCATGCGCGCCATCTGCTTCAGCATCTCCAGGCGCTTCTTGATCTGCGCAACGCGCTCCTGAGCGCGGGCCTTGCGTTCCTCTTCCAGCTGGCGCGGGGTTTTCTTGAGTTGCCGCAGAGCTTCCACGGCCTTGCGCATATCCTCCAGCCGCTGTTCAGACTCATCGGCCATGCGCTGCTTGAAAGCGGCGGAGGCCGAAGGCTGAGCCGTTTTCGGGGCCGCTAGCATTGACGACACTGCGGCTGCGGCGGAAAGGGAGGCGACCATTCTGGTACTCCTGGGAAATTCTGTGGCGTCCGTTCTGGGCGATGCCGGATCCTACACCAAAACGAAGACCGAGTTGTTAATCGCGATTAACCATAGGGATTGCGTTTCTGATCCGGAGCGGAACCGATAGCCGAGGCGCCGGTTTCTGTCTGTCGAACGCAAGTTACTCCGGAGGAAACCATGGCGAATGCGAGTCTGCATGACTTGTTGGTGGCCGACCTGCAATATCTCTATTTTGCCGACAGGCAGCTCAAACGCACTTTTCCAATGCTGGCTCGGGCGGCGAACTCCAAATCGCTGAAACGGCTTTGCCAGGAAGGGGTGGATTACAGCGCCGAGCGGTTGCAGCGCCTGGAGACGGTCTTTGATGAGCTGGGCACCTCTGCTCGGGCTAAGACCTCGCATGGCATGCGCGGCCTGTTGGAGGAAGCCCAGGAGGTGGCGCAGAAGAAGTTGCCTCCCGAGGTCAAGGACGCCGCCTTGCTGGCCTCTATCCAGCGGATCGCCCATTACGGCATTGCGGCTTACGGAACCGCGACCGCCTATGCCGATGCGGTGGGCGAGAAGAAAGTGGCCAAGGTGCTCGCCAAGAGTCTCAAGGAGAAGAAGGAGGCCGATGTCGAGATGACCGAGATGGCCGAGAATGAGATCAATCCGCGCGCCATGGACGGCGAGGAGGAATAGGGCAGCCACCCTGGTCGGCTCCAGAATCTCGCAGAAGTAGGAGAATGGCGCGGGCAAATTTTCGCAGTCATGGTAAGCTGGGGCGTCCCGCGCCACCGATTCATCTCGCTCCGCCTCGCTTCGCCCCAGTTTGCAATGTTTCCGCGCTTCGCTCCGTCGGGAGACCATCCCGCGATTGTTCCGCATCGCCTGATTTGGGGCATCGCCATTGGGCAGCTCGTTTCCTGGGGCACGCTCTATTATTCGCTGGCAGTGCTGATCGGGCCGATGCAGGAGGAGCTCGGCTGGTCGAAAGTCGAGCTCAATGCTGGACTGACCATCGGCCTGCTCTCCGCCAGTATCGTGGCCATCCCCGTCGGCGCGCTGATCGATCGCTATGGCGGCTACTGGTTCATGGTGCTCGGCGCCTGTAGCGGTGCTTTACTGCTGCTGGCATGGGCGATGACCTCTTCACTGCCGGTCTTCTATGCCATCTGGGTTGGCATCGGCCTGGTGCATGCCTGCACGCTGAACGAGAGCGCCTACAATATCGTCGTTTCCAATCTAGCCGATCACCGCAGGGCGATTACCCTGATCACGCTGCTGAGCGGCCTGTCATCTTCGGTGGCGATCCCGTTTATCACGCTATGTACCGAAACGCTCGGCTGGCGATGGGCACTGGTCGTGCTGGCGCTGATCCATTTCCTGATCCCGGGAATGGTGAGCGCCTATGTGCTACGCGGCATTGTCAGCGCGAGACAGAAGGATGCCGCCGCTGCCGGCGCGACGCCGATGATCGAGCGAAAGCCACTGTTGCATGCTCTGCGCAATCCGGTCTTCTGGGCATTGGCCGCAGCTTTCAGCGTTCATACCTTCATCGGCAACGGCATTACCTTCCATTTCATCCCGCTGCTGCTGGAACGGGGACACCCGATGAGCCTTATCGTCGCTGTCATGGCAATGCATGGCCCCAGTCAGGTGGCGGCCCGTTTCGTCCTTTTGATGATCGGCGGTCGCGTCTCGAACGCCGGTTATGGCCTTTTCGCCTTCACCCTGATGACCATAGGCGTGGCCCTGCTAGGACTCAGCAGCTATTTCGGTACGCTTGAGTTGTTCGTCTATGCGATGATTTACGGCATCGGCACGGGGTTGCTAACGCTAGTGCGCACCAACAGCGTCATCGAATATCTCAGCGCTTATGGCTATGGCGTTGCTTCAGGTGCGCTGGTGATCGCCGTGGCGCTGCCGCGCACCACGGCAGCAGTGCTTTTCGCCCTGCTTTGGGAGGCGAGCGGCAGCTACGACGCAGTGCTATGGATGGCGCTGGCGGTCAGCCTGATGGGCCTCGGCGCTTTCTGGCTGGCCACGCGCTGGCATCACAACGCCACCCGCATCACCGGTATTTGACGCCTTACTGCGGCGCGACGATCTTGCGGCCGCGGCGCCGCGGCGCCGTCAGCTTGGCGACATCGAGGATGTCGTCAAGCTGCTCCTCGGTGAGCCAGCCTTTCTCGACCACCAGCTCACGCACGGTGCGGCCGGTTTTGAGCGATTCCTTGGCCACCGCCGCCGATTTCTCGTAGCCGATATACGGATTGAGGGCGGTGACGATGCCGACACTCGCTTCCACATGGCGTTTGGCATTCTCGGCATTGGCCTGAATACCGCTGACACATTTCTCGGCCAAGGTCCGTGAGGCGCGTGCGAGGAGCTGCATCGAACTGAGCACGTTGTAGACGATCAGCGGTTCCATCACGTTAAGCTGCAACTGACCGGCTTCGGCGGCCATGGTTACGGCCATGTCCTTGCCTATCACCTGGAAGCAGACCTGATTGACCACCTCCGGGATCACAGGATTGACCTTACCCGGCATGATCGAGGAACCGGGTTGCATCGGCGGCAGGGAGATTTCGCCCAGGCCACCGCGCGGTCCGGACGAGAGCAGCCGCAGGTCGTTGGCGATCTTCGACAGCTTCACGGCGATACGCTTCAGCATGCCGGAATAGAGCACGAAGGCGCCCATGTCCCAGCTGGCTTCGATCAGGTTGGCGGCACGAACCATCTCGATTCCGCTGATCCGGGTCAGTTCCTCGATGGCAAGGTTGGAATATTCCGGCTCGGTGTTGATCCCGGTGCCGACTGCCGTGCCACCCAGATTGACCTCCCGGAACAGCTTCACGATCTCGTCGCCGCGCGCGACATCTTCCTTAATGTTGATGGCAAAGGCCTCGAATTCCTGGCCCAGCGTCATCGGTACCGCATCTTGCAGCTGGGTACGGCCAAGCTTGATGATATCGGCGAATTCTACGCCGCGCTGGCGGAACTCATAAGCCAGCCCGTCCAGCGCTCTCATCAGCTCGGTATGGCTGAGCAAGACTGCAAGGCGCACGGCAGTGGGGTAGACGTCATTGGTCGATTGCGACAGATTGACGTCGTCATTGGGATGCAGGTGCTGATATTCGCCCTTGTGATAACCCATCAGCTCCAGGCCGCGATTGGCGATCACCTCGTTGGCATTCATGTTGGTCGAGGTGCCGGCACCGCCCTGGAAGACGTCGATGCTGAACCATTCATGCAGCTTGCCGTCGATCAATTCGTCGCAGGCCTTGGCGATGGCTTTGTATTTCTCCGGCTCGAGATAGCCGAGTTTCTTGTTGGCGGCGGCACAGGCTTTCTTCACCATGCCGAAGGCGCGGATCAGATTCGGATAATGATTGATGCCGACGCCCGAGATATGGAAGTTGTCGAGGGCCCGCTTGGTTTGGATGCCATAATAGGCATTGGCCGGGATCGCCATCTCACCGAGCGAGTCATGCTCCAGGCGGGTTGTCGTATCGCTGCTCATTTTATCCTCTGCTGCGCTCTGGTTGCTGGTCGAACGACACAACCATTTTGCCCCCATGTCGGGTTAAAGCGAAGCCTCAGGCTTGGGGCATTTCATTGAAATTGCAATGTTTTCTCATGAAATTATTGGATCGGGGCATATTATTTTCTCTGATCGGCGCAAGGCGCAGCTAGCATCTACTGCCCGTCGCTAGACCGTCCTCTGCGCTTTGTCTTTAGCGTTGGTCGCTGCGATGGCGGCGCGAATCTCCTGCCATTCGGCATCCGACAGATCGGTCAATGCGCCGAAGCCGCCAGCGCCGTTCAGCCATTGCCCGCCATCGATGGCGATTACTTCGCCGGTGATGTAGCCGACCTCGTCACTCATCAGAAAGGCAGCCAGATTGGCTAGCTCCGGCATATTGCCCACGCGGCGCATCGGAATGGCTGAGATCATACGCTTCTCCAGCGCCTCGGTCGGCGCCAGCCGTTTGGTCATGCCCTCGGTCGGGAAGGGGCCAGGGGCGATGGCATTGACGCGGATACCCTTTGGCCCCCATTCGACGGCCAGCGATTGGGTCATCGCCGCGATGCCGGCTTTCGACATGGCGGATGGCACGACGAAGGCAGAGCCGGTCCAGACCCAGGTGGTGACAATAGAGATGATGCTGCCGCCGCGCTGCTCGGCAATCCAGCGCTTGCCGACGGCCTGCGTCACATAGAAGCTGCCATGCAGCACGATATTGGCGATGGCGTCAAAGCCGCGCGGACTTAGATCTTCGGTGCGCGAGATGAAATTGCCGGCAGCATTGTTCACCAAGCCATCGAGCGGCCCATGCTGCTGCCATATAGTGCCGATCATGTCGTCCACCGCCTGGGCGACACGAATGTCGCAAGGATAGGTGTAGATCTTGCCGCCGGTGGCGTCCGCGAGTTCCTTGGCTGCCTCCTGCAGCACACCTTCGCGCCGGCCGCAGATATGGAGTTCGGCGCCTAGTTCCATGAACCGGCGGGCCATCGCCTTCCCCAGGCCGGTGCCGCCGCCGGTTATCAGGATTCGCTTGCCTTTGAACAGATCCGTGCGGAACATGCTTCCTCCCTTGCATTGCTTTGCCAGTTAGACTAGCCCGAAGCGGCAGGGTTACACCACGGGAGGAAACATGGATTTGGAATTGGCCGGGAAGGTCGCCATCGTCACCGGTGCCAGCAAGGGCATAGGCCGTGCCATTGCCGAAACTTTAGCCAGCGAAGGTATGAAGCTGGTATTGGCTGCACGTTCTCGGGACCTGCTGGAGCAGATAGCCTCCGGGCTGAAGACCGAATGTCTGGTCCATGCCGCCGACCTGCGCGAACCCGCCGCCGCGACGGCGCTGGTGACCGCTGCCGAAAAGCGGTTCGGCAAGCTGGACCTGCTGGTCAACAATGCCGGTGCCACCAAGCGGGGTGATTTTCTGACGTTGACGGACGAGGATTGGACCGATGGCTTCGCCTTGAAATTCTTCGGCGCGATGCGGCTATGCCGTGCCGCCTGGCCGCTGCTCAAAGCCAGTCAGGGGGCCATCGTCAATATCGTAGGCGTCGGCGGCCGCACCGGCAGTGCGGAATTCGGCATCGGCGGTTCGGTCAATGCCGCCTTGCTCAATCTGACCAAGGTGCTGGCTGATCGCGGCGTCAACGATGGCGTCCGGGTCAATGCAATCAATCCAGGCACCATAGCGACAGACCGGTTGCAGGTCCGTATCCGCAACTTCGCTCAGGAGCAGGGGATCGACGAAGCCGAGGCAGCCCGCCGCATGCCGCGCGCCATGGGGGTGGCGCGGTTCGGCGAACCCGCGGAAATTGCAGAAGCTGTAGCTTATCTTTCTTCTGCTAGAGCGTCCTATTTACAAGGCGCAATCCTCGACGTGGACGGGGGGCTTACCCGTACGTTGTAGCCCCTTACGACTTGGAAAAAGTTGATTTTTTCCCTCAGCGATGCCACTCCGGCAGCAGCTATGTGTGCGGAAGGGTGTCCATGAACTGGGGGATGAAGGGGTGGGGCCGCCGTCTATGGGCAGTACTGCTTGTTGCGGCGGTAGTAGCGTTCTTTGGAAAAGGCGTTTCGGAAGCCTCGGAAGCGCTGCCAGCACCACAAGGCGAAGTCATTCTGACGGTCTCAGGCCTGATCGGCCGGGGCAATGGCAAGGATGCTGCAGGGCGGCCGCAAGCAAGCTTCGATCGTGCCATGCTCGAAGCAATAGGGACGACTGAGATCGTCACCATGACGCCCTGGTTTCCGGACGTCATGCGGTTCGAGGGTGTATTGCTGCGTGACCTCCTCGACAAGGTTGCCGCCCAGGGGAGCAGCCTGCATGCCGTGGCCCATAACGATTACGCTGCCGATATTCCCGTCGAAGATGCGCGGCGTTTCGACGTCATTCTTGCCATGAAGGCGAATGGCCGCACGCTGACGCTGCGTGACAAGGGGCCGCTCTTCATTGTCTATCCCTTCAGTAGTGATAAAGCGTTGAGAAGCGATGTGATGTATTACCGCTCGGTATGGCAGCTTCGCAGCCTTGAGGTCCGCTGATGCCGCTTCAGCAGGCATTGGCATCTCCCCAGATGCGGCCAGAGGGATTGGCAGGTGCCGGCCGCCGCTTTGTCATCGTGCTTGTCGCCACTGTGCTCGGCTTGTCGACTGTGCTGGCGGCTTATTTTTACGTTCAGCAGCAGGAATACAGCCGTTTCTCTTTCCAGAATCTTGTTTGGGAAGGCGTGCAGCTGCGTAACGAGCATCAAGCATTTCGCGCTGCACTTGTCGAGGCACTGGGGGACTTGCCTGGTGCGAGCATGCAGGAAGTCGTGCAGCGTTACGATATCCTCTACGGGCGCCTGGATCTTCTAGAAACCGGCCATGCGAACCTGACCTATCAATCTGATCCCAGGATTCGTGAGCTGCTGCTCCATGTGAACACCGTCATTCGGGGCTGGGATAAACTGGTTGCCGCATATGCGGCCGGCGATCGAGAAGCAGGGTTGCGGATTGCAGAAGAAGCGCGCGCCATGGATCCCACGCTGAGTGCTTTCACGGCCGCAATCAACTTGATCGGTGCCAAGCGTGTCGATGACGCGCGAGAGCGCATGGCCAGGCTATACGCGGCGCTGATCGCGGCGGTGGTGGTCATATGCATGTTGGTATTCGGCTTCGCTTTTGCCCTGCTTCGGCAGTTGAAAATGACCGAGAAGGCTCACCTCGATTTGCGCAATATGACGGTCGATCTTGAGCAGGCCCGGCGTGAGGCAGAAGAGGCCAGCCGGGCGAAATCGACTTTCCTCGCCACCATGAGCCATGAACTGCGTACGCCGTTGAATGCAATTCTGGGCTTCGCCGATATCATGCGGCAAGGATTGTTCGGGCCAGTCGGAAGCCAGCGCTATCTCGATTACCTTGATGGTATCGTCAAAAGTGGCCAGCATCTGCTGTCCTTGATCAATGACGTGCTCGACATGTCCCGCATCGAAGCTGGACGGATTGAGCTGCGCGAGACCAACCTCGACATTGGCCTTGCTATCGATCAGGCACTGTCTCTTGTTGCGGTTACTGCTGAGGGCAAGGGGGTGACGCTTCAGCATTCAGTCCCGCCAGGCTTGCCGCAGCTGCGTGCGGACGAACGCCTGCTCCGGCAAATCCTGCTCAATCTTCTCAGCAATGCGATAAAGTTCACGCCGGAAGGCGGCCATGTGGAAGTCGCCGCTGCCACGTTGACCGATGGGGGCGTTGCCATTCGCGTGCGAGACACCGGCATTGGCATGAGTGATGCGCAGCTCCGACGGATTTTCGAGCCGTTTTCTCACGGAGACTCGCTACGCGCCCGCGAAACCGGCGGTAGTGGCCTGGGGCTGCCTATCACCCGTCGGCTGGTCGAGCTTCATGGGGGCCAGATTCATATCTCCAGCCGGAAAAGTCTCGGCACGACGGCAACCCTGGTCTTCCCGGTTGCGCGCGCGGTGACCGTTGGCGCGGTGCAATGACAATACGCCGATTCTTCCAGATCGGTTTGTTGTTATTGCTAATGGGCGCCTGTGCCCCTCGACTGCAACCATTGGGGCAGGACGATATTTCGCCCGCTCTGGATGTCGCAGCAGGCAAATGGCAGGCAAGTGACGGGCGCGTCCTGCCGTTGCGGCATTGGCTGCCGAAGGAGCCGGCCAAGGCCATCCTGCTGAGCCTTCATGGTTTCAACGATTATGGCAATTCATTTGCTTCGGCAGGCAAGTGGCTGGCGGGACGCGGGATTGCCACCTATGCGCCGGATCAAAGAGGATTTGGTGCATCGCCTTACCGTGGCCTCTGGCCAGGGGAAAACCGGCTGGCCTTGGATGTCCTAGAACTGACCCAGCTGCTGCGTCGGCACAATCCTCAAATCCCTTTCTATTGGCTGGGCGATAGCATGGGGGGAGCCGTTGTGCTGGCCGCCTTGCAACGCAGCGAGACGAAGCCGGATGGCATCATCCTGGTCGCACCGGCGGTGTGGGGGCGCGGCAGCATGCCCGTGCATTACCGCATCGCCCTTTGGCTCGCATCCTATACGGTCCCCTGGATGACCGTCACCGGGCGCGGATTGAATATCCAGGCCTCTGACAACATCGAAATGCTGCGGCAGCTCTCCCGCGACCCGCTGGTGATCAAGGAGACGCGGATCGACGCCATTCATGGCCTGGTCAATTTGATGGATACGGCCGCTGAAACCAGGCCATCGGGGCTGCCGGTCCTATTGCTCTACGGCGCCAAGGATGAGGTCATCCCGAAGGCGCCCGTCGAGACATTCGCTGCTTCGCTAAAGGCCTCGTCAGGCATCAATTTGCGCGTAGTCGTCTACAGAAACGGTTGGCATATGCTGCTTCGCGATCTGCAGGCCGAGACAGTTTGGCGCGATATTGCCGCATGGATCCAGGACAGTCGTGCGGAGCTGCCTTCAGGGGCTGAGCGCCAGACGCTTCCGTTATTCGCTCAGGATGGGGCGCGATGAAATTGGCGACATTAAAAGAAGCGCTTTGGTCCGGTCTTGGCATCGTGCCGAGTATGGCGCTGGTGCTGTGGGTCATCGATGCCGAGCACGGCCTGGCGCTGACCTCATTGGGCAGCACGGCGATTCTGCTTTTCTGCTATCCCACGCATGAAGGCGCCCGGCCGGTTGCGGTTCTGGTGTCACATCTCTTGGGAGCGGCGATCGGCATCCTGCTGTTCAAGCTCATTGGCAGCAATATTTGGACGATGGGAGCCGGTGTGGCGTTGATCGCGGTTGCCATGCGGCTTGGCAACATCATGCATCCGCCGGCGGCGGCGAACCCCCTTATCGTGCTGAACTTGCACAGCGATTGGGTATTCATCGCCTATCCGCTAGCGCCAGCCTTGCTGATTCTGTTGGCGGCCGTTTTCCTGTGGAGCCGTCTGCGCCCCGGACCAACTTGGCCACTTCGCTGGCTTTAAGATCTTTGCGGCGGTAATCGCTTCAATACTTTTTCCAGCGATAGATTCGCCAGATTCGGGTGCTGGAGAATCCGGACCCAGTCACCGCGAGGCGAAACCTTGCGGGGATCGGACTCAGCCGAGTAGAGCACAAGCGAGGGGCAACCAGCAGCGGCGAGGACATGCATGGGGCCAGTATCATTGCCGACAGCCACCGCTGCCTGCCGGCCGAGGGTCGCGAGGTCGGCAATCGATGTCTGTTCGTAAAGGCTGATCGCCTGGGGGCAGGCGGCGAGGATCTCATCGATCTGCAAGCGTTCAGCTTGCCGGCCAATCAGAACGGGCTGTAATCCTTGATACTGAAGATGGTTCGCCAGAGCTGCAAAATGGGCTGCGGGCCACCGCTTTTGCGGCCGGTGCGGCGAACCGCCGGGAACCAGCAAAGCGAAAGGCTGTCGCAAGCCGTAGCGGGTTATATCCGATTGCAGAAAAGACAGATCAGGCAATCCGGGATCAGGAATGCCGACTAGCGCCAACTGCTGACGCCGCAACTCGCTGATATGAATCGGTACAGTTGAATCAGGGATGAAATGGCTGCAGCCAGGCGCATTGCCGACCCATTCCGGTCTCGGCCTCCCCAGGAGGCGGTAGTACCATCGCGTACGCTGTGAACCCTGTAGATCATAAATGCGTGAAAAGCGGCCCCCGCGGATGCGGCGGATCAGGTTCAGCGTGTGCCGGAGCTGCCATAATTTAGGCCGACTGTCGCACCAAATCTCATCGAAATAGCTGCTTTTCGCAATTAAATCGACATAAGGGGCTGTCGTCAGCAACACCAAATGCTCATCGGGATGATGCCGCCGGATCGCCCTGAATAGCGGCAGGGCAAGGATCATATCCCCCAGCGCAGAATGTTTGATCACCAGGATAGACATGCGCGTCGCTCGTTCACGATTGCGCTTTCTGGCCTTCGACGGCGCAGGCACATTTGGCGGTACAGACGGCGAGCGCCAGCGAGCACCACATCAGCATGGCGGGCCAATTGCTGAAGAAACTTTGGCTTATGGCCAATGGAAACAGGGTGACGATCAGGCATCCGACTAGAACCAATCCTGTCATTTTGATGTGCGGTGACAGAAATAGCGGGCGCATAACCTGGCGGACGATCAGGAACACAAAGGCGAGAAAGCAGAGGAAGCCTATGGTCCCCGATTCGGACAGCCACTCGACGTAAATGTTGTGGGGATGCGGATGGCATCCATAGACCAGATCATTGCTGAATATTCGTTCGCAGGCGGTAACATAATTTCGCAGGCCTGCGCCTTCGATGGGATATACCGTCCAGATACGGTATCCCAGCGCAATCAGCTCCCCATAAACAGATGACCAAAAATCCAAAATGGTGGAGAGGGTGCTTTCTGCCCGCGCTCGGATGCGCGTACTAATCTCCAATATAAGCGCAACGCAGATGCTCACCATTACGAGAGCGCTGAGGCTAATCCAGCGATATCGCGAACCCGTTACGATGGCCAAGGCGATAATGGTGAGGACTGCCAGAACGGTCAGAATCGAGGCGCTGCGTTCACCAGTCAGCAGTATGAACATCAGCGTCAGCAGGCTGTATGCGAAGATCGCCAATCTGAGTTTCCAGTCGCCGAGCCAAGATTGCGACGTTCCTGCAATGAGAAGCCACGCGGTAACGAGAGGAAAGCCGATCCGTGCGGCGAACATTCCAATGTTGGGGCGATCCAGTGGACCTGTCAGTCGGACGCCGCCATCGATCGCTCGCCCACTCAAGCCAATACCGCTTACGAGTTGGACGAAGCCGTCGATCATAGCCAGGCCCAGCGTTGCCCCCCAGAGTACGGCAATGACCTTGAGATCGGCACGAGACTGCACCAACCAGAGAGTGGTGGCGGCAAAGAACACAATGAATCTAAACCAAGGCAGGCTGCGACCGTAGGACAGCGCCGGATCCAGGGCTAATGGAGAAATCAGCAGGTTGAGGATCAACCATGTAATCAGCAGTGTGGCGAATAGCGGATCGCGAAAACGGTACCAGTCTTTCTGAATGATCGTGTCGGCCAGGAAAGACAGGCCGATGACAGCCATGCAGACTTCAGCCGTGCCTCGCGAGATAAGCAGCGCTGCCGGCATGAGGGCGAAAAGGAAGAGGTTAAATGTCCTCAGGCGATGGAGCGCAACTGTACTTTTACTCATTTCTTAGGCCTTGTTGTTGACCGGCTGCGGGACACGCCGCACATTGGTCATCTGGCCAAATGCGTCATGCAGCCGATCTAGAATGCGCCGTGTACTAAGGGGAAGCCCTAATTTCGTGCAGCCATAAAGTGCCAGCAGCGTCCAGCGGTTGAAGGGCAGGCCAGCACGATTCACGGCCTTCCAGGCGCTCGATATGCATTTACGGGAAAGCGCCCTTTGAATATCGGCATTCAGGGCGGGATTGTCGCGCAGCATGTTGTAGTGCGCGAGAAAGCGGTCGTGCAGAAGCTGAGCCTGGTTCGAGGATATATGCGACCCTATGCGCGGCGCGTAGGTCATTTTTGCCCGCAAATCGATCATCCGGTTCGCATAACTGGCGATGCGGAGGGCAAAAGATTCGTCCTGAACGAAGACTGCTTCGTCGCAGCCGCCACTCTTTCTGAAAATGTCGGCTTGCACCAACCAGGTCATGCGAACGAAGCCGCGTCCATTGGCGACCAGCGATAGCGGTGAATCGCTGACTAGGTATTCTGGTTGCTGGGGCATAGGGGCGGGGTGAATATCGGTCGCCGGCAAATCCGAATGCGCCACCTTGCCATGGATGATCTGAGCGTTTTCTGCCTTCAGGAGCCGAAGCATCGTCGCCACCGCATTCGGCACGATGAGCTCATCAGCATCGATGAGGCATAAATATCGACCACGCGCAGCGCGGACGCCCTGATTCAGGCGGACGCTGGGGCCTGCGTTGGTTTCATTCTCAATGATTTGAAAATTGTCGAACTGATTGCTTAGACGTTTGAGAATCGCGACGGAATCATCCGGTGATGCGTCGTCGACGAAGATATACTCCACCGGCTCGAATATCTGCTGGTCCCGCAGAGCGCGCAAAACTTCGGGAAGGACATTGGCCTTCTTGAAAACCGGAATGACGAATGAGACTTCAGGGGCGGTGTTCATCAGTTTTCATTCCAGGCACAGCAGCAAACACTACGCCGATGCTGGGAAATGCGTTGCCGGCCGCACCCGCCGCAGGACGTCACAGGTGTACGCGACGGCTTTTCCCCTATCATAAGTGCTTGAGGAATAGTAGCGGCAGGCCCCTGACGGGGTCCTGTCAGGCTTCCATCACCAGCCAGACCGATTCCGTCGGCGGCCGGCGTACGGTGGCCAGCCCATCATAGGTGATGGGCGCGTTGTGGAATTCCCGGAGCTTGGCTTCCCGTTCCGCTTTGGCTTTTTCGGGGCCGCCGATCATGCCGCGAATCTCCAGTAGCACCTGCAGCATAGTCTCGGCGCCGGGCAGGTTGCCTTCGGTGATGATCTCCACGCGCGACCGTGGAACGGGTTCGATACCGTAGGATATCTGCACCCGCTCAACCGTGAGTTTCGGAATTATGGCAGTCACATCAGCCATTTAATTAGGTTAGCAGATCGTAAACGACGGGTGAAGACGACAATCCAGCCAACGCCCCTGCTGCGGAGGATCATTAGTATCTGATTGTTTTGTCATGGATTTTTATGGGAGTGGCTTCCCGCCATGTCTTTGGAACGCCGCCCATACCAGCCATAACGGTCTCCCCCGGATCTGGGGCAACCCGGGGGAGTGGGCTTTGGGGCGCTGCAGCCGCTCTACGGTCCGGTCGGAATCGGGCTGGCCGGCAGTCTCATCTGTCGCTGAGGCGATGCCATAGGCTGCTGATCGGGGTGCGATTAGCCACTGACCGGACGCGGTCGGCAACGGCTTTCCCGGTCATGGTGCCATGATAGTGGCAGTCGCAGACCAGGTGATGGAGTTCTTCATCTGACAGGTTGAAGAAACTGATCGCATCGCCCACAGTGTCGCCGTTCAGTCCTTGCGCCCGCAGAACCGGATCGTCATGCGCGATGCTCAGTGGGGTATCGTCGGCCCGGGCCAGCATGCGCTCCTCTTTGCTGAGAAACTCGATCCGCATCAGGGGGCGAAGACGGCGATCCTGACTTTGTTCGAGAAGAGTTGCCCAGCGCTCCAGGCGTTCAGCCCGGGACATAAGCCGGCTTCCAGCACGAAAAACCTGGGCAACCTGCTCAACGTCATTCAGCGGTCTGTATTCCATGGTATCCTCCAGTGCTATCCGAACGCGATGAGCCGCAATTCGGCTGTTTGCCAAAGGGGTACAGCAAGTACTCCCCGCCATGCCCGGCAGCTGCCGTACGCGGCGGAAAAAGTGCACTGATTTTTTGTTTAGTTTTTTCGAGCGGCCGGAAATTCGTCGGCGGGCTCGATATCCATATTAGTCCGTTTGGATGGAAAGAGAAGATTAAAGTGTATGCGAGTGCCACTCATCCAGTGTCGTGCATCTTTACGGCACTCGAATAAAAAAGCCGGATATGAAAGTGGCGATTTCTGAACGCTTCTTAGGCAGCTGAACCACGACATTCAGCGGCGTTGGTAGAAGCGGCGGTTCACCAATGCGGCGGCGATATTGACCTTCTGGGTGTCCATAGCGCCTCCGGCAATGCCCCAGATCCCGGCATCGCGAAGTCGCTGCTCAATCGGATCTTCCGTGTTGTAGCCGTATCCAGCCAGCAATTGGAGCGCAGCGCTGCAAACTTTGCGCGTGTTCTCATTGGCAAAGAATTTTGCGATGGAGCCGTCGCGCACCGAAGGAAGGACCAAAGCAGCTCTGGTAACGGCACGAGATCAGAAGCCTGGATGCATCGATGCACATTGCCATCTCGGCGAGCTTAAGATGGGAGCATTATCGCTTCTGGCCATTCATACCTTGGGAAGAATGCGTTGCTTGAGCTTTTCGCTGGGCGAAAATGCTCGATTGCCAGAACTGGCCAAAGCAGGATTCAAAAAATAGGAAATGCGACAGCCGACGAGACCTTTGCGACGGCTTCCAGAACAAGGACCGCTTCAAGATGCCCCAGTCCGGCACCGCCATGGGCTGGATTGAGATTGATGCCAAGGAAGCCCATTTCCGCGGCCGCTTGACCCTATTTGCGAGGGGAGCGGGGTATTGGTTTCCTCCAGCTCGTACGCGACGGCACTCAGTTCCTTTTGTGCAAATTGCTGGCCAGCTCCTGCAATTGGCGCTGCTCCGGCATCAGGTCGAAATCCGTGTTGGAGCGCCTCCCGGTCGTATCTGGTCCTATGCCCTTAGATAGAGATGTGACCGGTGGTTTTTGTGTTGGTCGCCGGCAGAATTGAGCCGTCAAATTCTGAACGGCGCAATTATAAAAGTACAATTATAAAACCAGTTGTCCGCCAGACTTTTCCGCACCACAATAAACACCAGAAGTTTTTTGGGAGGAGATGTCGGTATGACCGCAAGCCTTGGACAGGCTGCGAACTTTGTTTCGTCTGTCGATCAATTGGCAGCGCAGATCCCTGACGGTGCCCAGATTGCGGTACCGCCGGATTATTCCGGCGTCGCCATGGAGCTGACGCGGGCGATGATCCGACGTGGCGTTCGCAACCTGCACCTGGTGGGGGTGCCGGTTTCGGGCCTGCAGGCAGAGTTATTGATCGGTGCCGGTTGTGTAGCGGTGGTCGAAACATCGGCAATCACCCTTGGGGAATATGGCACCGCTCATCGTTTCGTCTCGGGGCTGCGCCGCGGTGCCTTCCAGATGAAGGATGCAACCTGTCCAGCGGTACACGCAGCAATCCAGGCTGGTGGGAAAGGCATTCCTTTTATGCCATTGCGCGGGATTCTGGGCGCCGATCTTTTGAAGAACCGGCCCGATTGGAAGGTCATCGATAATCCTTTTTCGGCCGGGAAAGACCCGATTGTGCTCCTGCCCGCCATTCGGCCGGACATAGCCATCTTCCATTCGCCCTATGCCGACCGGAACGGCAATGTATTCATCGGGCGGCGCCGTGAGTTGGTGGCGATGGCGCATGCCTCGGCCATGTCGTTGGTTACGGTGGAGGAGATTCGCGACATAGATCTACTGGCTTCCGAGGAAAGCGCAGCGGGTACGTTGACGGCCGCCTATATCGGCGGAATCGCGGTTGCACCACGCGGGGCTTGGCCGCTGCGGCTGTGGGATATCTACGGTTATGACGAACCCCATATTCGCCAGTACAGCGACATGGCGCGTACAGAGGAAGGTTTCGCCCGGTATCTCGATCTATTCGTTCATGAACAGCGGGCTGCGGAGTAGTGGAATGCAGGACAGCGTACCGTTCAGCCGCCAGGAATTGCTGATCTCTGTTATCGCCCGGCTGCTAACCGGCTGCAGAATTGTGGCCACCGGTGCCTCATCTCCCATTCCTGGTGCAGGCGCTCTTCTGGCGCGAGCGCAATCGGGCGGCAGATTGCGCGTCAATGTTCTGGGCAGCGTGCGAAATGATTTCCTCTGCGATGGCGGAGTGGAATTGTTTGACCTTGCAGCGCAAGGTCGCCTGGACGCATTTTTCCTTGGCGGAGGCCAGATCGATGGCGCGGCAAACATAAATCTGGTCGGCGCTGGCGGAACCTATCCGCAGACCGACGTGCGCTGGCCAGGATCTTTCGGATCGGCTTACCTCTATTATTTGGTGCCGCGGGTCATTCTGTTCCGCGAGGAGCATACGCGGCGCGTAATGGTGCCGAAGGTCGATTTCATCTCGGCGGCGGGGCCCAGGAATGATGGTACCTACCGGCCGGGCGGCCCCATCGGTCTGCTCACCAATCTCTGCTGGTTCTCGTTCGATCGCTCGCGGCTCCGGTTCCGGCTGGAAAGTGTGCATCCCGGCCATACGGTCGAAGAGGTGCGTGATCATACCGGCTTCGATTTTGACTGTCCCGAGACCGTGCCGATGACGTTGCCTCCAGATACCGACACGCTGGCGCTTCTGCGCACGAGAATCGCCAGAGAACTTGCAGAGACCTATCCGCGCTTCGTCGCCCAGGTATTCCCCGAAGCCCAGGTCCCTGAGACACTGAGCGCCGCAGACTGATGGCCGATCATGGCGTGGCAGCTCGATCCAGGCATCGAAATCCGGCACGAGGCGCATTTCGGCGACCGGGTTGTCCGATGCTTCGCCCAGCGCCCGCGGACGGTCTATGAAATTTTTGCACGAACGCTCAAAGCAGCGGCAGAGCGGGAAGCGCTGGTCGCAGGAGCCAGTCGGCTGCGTTACGCCGATCTCGACACGGAGGCGGCAAGGATCGCTGCCGGGCTTGCGGCCCTAGGAGTCAAGGCAGGCATGCGGGTTGGCATGCTGCTTGGGAACCGGGTCGAGTTCATCACCGTGTTGCTGGCGATCTTCCGCTTAGGGGCAATAGCCGTTCCGATGGGAACCCGTCTTCAGGGGCCCGAGATCGCTTACATTTTGGATCATTGTGGCGCCTCCGTACTGGTGCATGAGGCGGAACTGTGCAATCGTCTGCCCCAAAAAACTGATCTGCCCCAGTTGCGCTACCGCTTCTCGGTCGGGGGCGATAGTCCCGGCTCAAGGCCTTTTGCGGAACTGCGCCAGACCGCAGAGCCACCGCCTGTCGCTTTGCCCGATGAGGAGGAAACGGCGGTTATTCTCTATACCTCGGGGACCACGGGGCGCCCGAAGGGTGCGATGCTGTCGCATCTCAACATCGTGCATTCAGCGCTGCATTTTCAGTATTGCATGGCACTCGGGCCGCAGGACCGCTCATTGCTAGCGGTGCCGGCAAGCCACGTTACCGGTCTGGTCGCCATCATTATCGCCGCCTGGCAGGGCGGTGGCTGCGTCGTCATGATGCCGGAGTTCAAAGTCCGGGATTTTCTCGTCCTCGCGGCCCAGGAGCGGCTGACCCATACGATCATGGTCCCGGCGATGTATAACCTCTGCCTGCTGCAGCCGGACTTTTCGTCATTCGATCTCTCGGCTTGGCGCGTGGGCGGATATGGCGGCGCCCCGATGCCGGAAGCAACCATCGCGCGGCTGGCCGAGGTATTGCCGGGCTTGAAGCTGATGAATGCCTATGGCGCGACCGAAACAACTTCTCCGACGACCATCATGCCGGCCGAGTTCACCGCCAGTCATTCTGACAGCGTTGGCATCGAGGCGCCTTGCGCCGAAGTGATCGTTGTCGATGCGGAAGGGCGGGAGGTGCCGCGCGGCGAAAGCGGCGAGTTATGGATCCGCGGTCCGATGGTGGTGCGTGGATATTGGAACAACCCCGAGGCGACCGCGCAATCCTTCACCGCCGGATTCTGGCATTCGGGCGATATCGGTTCGATCGACAAGGATGGCTTCGTTCGCGTCTTCGATCGGGTCAAGGATATGATCAACCGTGGCGGCTATAAGGTCTTCTCCGTCGAGGTGGAGAATGTCTTAAGCCATCATGAGGGCGTACTGGAAAGCGCCATCATCGGCAAACCTTGTCCCGTCCTGGGCGAACGGGTGCATGCTTTCGTCGCCCGCCGCGATCCGTCGCTGGACGCGGAGACGCTGAAAGCTTTCTGCGCGTCTCGCTTGGCCGATTACAAGATTCCGGAAACTTTCACCTTTCTGGACGAGCCATTGCCCCGCAACGCCAATGGCAAGCTGTTGAAACGGGTCTTGCGCGATCGTCTGACTGCCGTCTGACGCACCTGCAAGGCGTATTCTGATCTGAATCAAACTGGCGCCGGTAACGGAGTGATATCCGTGCGGCAGTTGGACGGGAGGGAAGAATACATGCGTCTTGATGAAACTGCCGCCGGAGTGTTTCCCATTGCGCCAACGCCGTTTCATCCCGATGGGCGGGTGGACGAGGCGTCCATAGGCAAGCTGATCGATACCTATCTGGGTGCGGGTGCCACGGGTGCTACGGTCTTGGGGATCATGGGCGAGGCGCCGAAGCTGGAGCCCGACGAATCTCTTGCCGTCGCGGCACAGTTCATCAAGGGAATGGGGCGGTTGCCGGTGGTGGTCGGCGTCTCCGCACCAGGTTTTGCCGCCATGCGTTCTCTCGCGCACTCGGTTATGGATCGCGGCGCGGCGGGCGTGATGATCGCGCCGGCGCCGTCGCTGCGCACCGATGAGCAGATCATCGGATATTTCCGTCAGGCCGTGGAGGCAATTGGCCCCGATATTCCGTTCGTCTTGCAGGATTATCCCTTGGCCCTGACGGTTCAGATCACACCGAAGGTGATCCGCCAGATCGTTCAGGACAATGCATCCTGCGTCATGCTCAAGCATGAGGATTGGCCGGGCTTGGAGAAGATCTCCACTTTGCGCGGCTATCAGGCGGAGGGCTCGATGCGGCCGATCTCGATCCTGACCGGCAATGGCGGTCTGTTCCTCGATTTTGAGATGGAGCGCGGCGCCGATGGCGCGATGACGGGCTATGCCTTTCCCGAGATGCTGGTCGATTTGGTGCGGATGCAGAAGACCGGCCAGCGGGATCAGGCGCATGATCTGTTCGATGCCCATCTGCCGCTGTTGCGCTACGAGCACCAGCAGGGCGTCGGCCTGGCGGTGCGCAAATACATTCTGATGCGGCGCGGTATCCTCGCGTCCGATGCGCAGCGCAAGCCCGGCGCAACGCTCTCGGCCAAGGCGCGGCAGGAAGTTGATTATCTGCTGGCCCGTTTGGCCAAGCACGATCCGCGCGCCAAGGTCTGATCGACTTGGCGCTTGGCAGCTACATTGCAGCAGTCTGGAAAATGGTGGGCGGTACAGGATTTGAACCTGTGGCCCCACCCATGTGAAGGGTGTGCTCTACCGCTGAGCTAACCGCCCGCCTATCGGATCGTCCGAACACCGGAACCGATACAGAGCCGCAGCGTATAAAGAGGCCGCCGCGGGGTGTCAAGCGGCCGGGAAACCCGGCCGCGACCAAAGACTTAATACAGGCCGCCGGTTCCGGAAATCGGGGTGGAGCCAACGCTGCCCCCGACGCCGCTGATGCTGTCGATTTCAGGTTCGGCCATGGAGCCGTCCAGCACGCTGCTGCGTTCTCCAGGTTGCGGCTCGGTGCCCGGCCGGAAAGCCTCCAGGATGACGTTGCGGTCGCCCGGACGCGCCAGTTCACCCGTCTCGGCCTGCACGCGCACCAGCCGCACGCCGGGCGGCACGCGGAACTGGATGACCGGCTTGCCCTTCAGAGCCTCGGCCATGAAAGCCTTGAAAACTGGCACGGCGACCGAGGAGCCGGTTTCGCGCTTGCCCATGTCTTTTGGCACGTCGTAGCCGATGAAGACGCCAACCACGAGGTCCGGGCTGAAGCCGATGAACCAGGTGTCCATGCTGTCGTTGGTGGTGCCGGTCTTGCCGGCCAGCGGCCGCCCAAGCTCGCGGATCCGGATGCCGGTGCCGCGCTGAACCACGCCTTCAAGGATCGAGACCATCTGATAGGCGGTGACAGGATCGATGATCTCCGGCCGCGTGTCCGGCAGGCTCGGTTCGGGCTGGCCCATCCAGGCGGGTGCCACGCAACCGGGGCAGGGGCGGTTGTCGTGCCGGAAGATGGTATGGCCTTTGCGATCCTGCACCCGGTCGATCAGGCTCGGGATGATCTTGCGTCCGCCATTGACGAATTCCGCATAGGCCGTGGTAAGGCGCAGCAGCGTCGTTTCGCCGGCGCCGAGCGACATGGAGAGCACCGGCGGCATATTGTCGACGACGCCGAAGCGTTTCGCGTAATCGACGACCTTCTCCATACCGATGGCTTGCGCCAGCCGAATGGTCATCAGGTTGCGGGATTTCTCGACACCGACACGCAAGGTCGACGGCCCGTAGAACTGAGCGGTGTAGTTGGCGGGTTTCCACAGCGGCAATCCTGGCCCCTGGTCCAGGACGAAGGGCGCGTCGAGCACGAGGCTTGATGGCGTGAAGCCGCTATCCAGCGCCGCAGCATAGACGAAGGGCTTGAAGGCCGAACCGGGCTGGCGGTTGGCTTGCGTCGCGCGATTGAACTGCGATAGCCGGAAATCGAAACCGCCGACAAGGGCCAGCACGCGCCCGGTATGGGGGTCCAGCGCCACGAGGCCGCCCCCGACTTCCGGAATCTGCCGGAGCGCGTAGCCGTCCTGCGGCTTGTCGCCCATCGGCGCGACGGCAATCACATCACCGATATTGAGGACATCTGCCGGGACGCGCGGCACCGGGCCGAAATGATCGGGGCCGAATTTCTTGCGTGCCCAGCGCAGGCCGGAGTGCGGGATATGACTCTGCGTGCCATCGGCAAAGCCGATCTGGGCTGCTTCATTGGTAAGGCCCAGCACCACCGCGATGCGCCAGGGCGGCAACACGCCCGCGAAGGGTGGCAGCGCTTTCAGCTTCTCGCGCCAGTCGGGCGCGAGGGTTTTGCCCTCAGCGAAATTGGCAAACGGACCGCGCCATCCGCCAGCGCGGCGGTCATAGGCTTCCAGGCCTTCGCGCAGTACACGCTCGCCGATGCTTTGCAGCTTCGGGTCCATGGTGGTGCGGACGCTGAGGCCACCTTCATACAATCCTTTTTCGCCGAAGCGCTGGGCCAGTTCTCGGCGCACTTCCTCAGCAAACCAGTCGGCGCGCGCGACTTCCGATTCAGGCCGCGTGGTGGCGATGAGCGGCGTGGCGATGGCTTCCTGCGCCTGCTGCTGCGTGATGGCGCCGTCTTCCAGCATGCGCTCGATCACCCAGTCGCGGCGGCCCTTGGCGCGTTCGGCATGCCGGACGGGATGGTAATTGCTCGGTGCTTTCGGCAGGGCAGCCAGATAGGCCGCTTCGGCCAGGGTGAGGTCATAGAGTGACTTGTCAAAATAGGTCAGCGCTGCTGCGGCGACGCCATAGGCGCCTGCGCCGAGGTAAATCTCGTTGAGATACAGTTCGAGAATCTTGTCCTTGGAGAAGGCTTTTTCGATGCGGAAGGACAGGATCGCTTCCTTCGCCTTGCGAGTGATCGAAACTTCGTTGGTGAGCAGGAAGTTCTTGGCGACCTGCTGGGTGATGGTCGAAGCGCCCACCGGGCGACGGTTCTGCGCCAGGTTCATCGCATTCTGAATGATGGCGCGCGCAAGGCCTACCGGATCAATGCCGGAATGCTCGTAGAAATTCTTGTCCTCGGCCGAGAGGAAGGCCTGCTTGACCAGCGGCGGGATCGCCTCGATCGGCACGAACAGGCGGCGCTCACGGGCGAATTCGGCAATCAGCCGGCCATCGCCGGCATGGATACGGGTCGTGACAGGCGGCTGATAATCGGCCAGCTGCTGATAGTCGGGCAGGTCACGGCCGAAATACCAAAGACCGGCCAGAACGGCTCCCGCCGCTCCGACGCCGGCAAGGACAATCAGGAACAGCAGCAAAAAAAGGTGACGCAGCAATCGCATGATGAGAGGGGCTTCCCCACGTGGCAGAATCTGGTCGCGGCGGCGCTACTGGTACGCCGATGCCGGCCTCATGTATAGCGCTGTTTTTGCAGGAACATTGTGGCGGTCCTGGGGCGGAAAACCGCCGCTATTGCTGTCAGGGCGGGCTTATTGCGAGCCAGTTGCAGCCAGATGCTTCCAAGTTGAGGCCAGTTCAAGCAGTTAGTCCTTTGGCGCCCAGTGGAGTCTGTTGAGTCCTGTTAAATCCCGTTCACTCCCGTTTAGCACGCGTAGCCGCGGTTCAACCGGCCCAGGAAGCTGCCTGACGCTTCATACAAATGGCGCTGGGTAGGATTATAGTCAACATGGAGCCCTCGCAGAAAATTGAACCAGCCCGTGTCGGATGACAGGCGGGCCATTCGTCCTCCGGGGCGGGACGGCTTTGGCCGCGGGACCGCCAGGCAGTCAAATCGGGAGGACGATCCATATGCGCTTCATGATGCTGATGATCCCCAAAGGTTACGAGATGGCGCCGCCCGGCACGCTTCCGGACGACATGGGACGCATGGCGGCAATGATGAAATTCAATGCGGACATGCAGAAAGCCGGAATCCTGCTGGCTGTGGAAGGGTTGCATCCGCCCTCGATGGGCGTCCGGGTCTCGTTCAAAGAGGGGAAGCCGATTGTGACGGACGGCTCCTTTGCTGAGACGAAGGAAATTTTGGGCGGTTACTGGATGATCCAGGTTGCTTCGCGGCAGGAGGCGATCGAATGGGCCCGTCGCTGTCCCGCGCTGACAACGAGGTGATCAAAATCCGCCGGGTTCAGGAAATGGAGGATTTCCCAATGGAGGTTCAGCGACGGAGCGCAACCCTTCGCAAGATGCAGGTCTGGACGCCGCAAGAGAAAGGCCAGATGTCGTAGCCTCTACAGACATCGGAACGTCTCGCACCCATATCATCGCAGCGGGTTCGTCGTCTTAAGTATCGATCACATCCAGCGGCACGGGCCGGGTGAAATTGTCGCGATAGCGTTTCGGCAGCACGCGCCGCCGCTGCGGTTCGCGAATCCGGAAGCGCCAGCCCTGCCGCCGTGCGAATGCGACCGCCTGCTCTTTGGACGGAAAAGATAGCTGAACCTGGCGTCGGGGATCCTGCGATCCCGTCCATCCCGTCAGGACATCGATGGGCAACGGATCTTCGGACATGAATTCGAGTATCCAGCGACTGGCATTGGCGCGGCCGCCCTGCAAAGGATTGGGGGCCGGCTGGTAGATATCGACCTTCGGTCCGCGATGCCGAGGCCTATGGGGCAGGTTGTCATTCACTACTCGCTGGAATTCCGGCGGCGCATTCTGCGACCAATCATCGGCGAAGTACGAAACAGTTTCCGCAAGCTCACGTTGACGCGGCATTCCGGCAGTCATGTCATCTCCCTGAGTGTTGAACCTCGCAATCGTTTACATGCAAAAGAGAGGGCGGTGTCGCCGGAGCGGCACCGCAAGTTCATTGACGGTCTTTTGTTTTTTTGGGGGGTAGGCTAGGCAGCCTGCTTGCGGTCTTCGATCTGCCGCAACGCCGGCGCTGTCGGCGTCGCGTTGATCGCGATCCGCCGCGGCTTCATCTCCTCAGGCAGCTCCCGCACCAGATCGATGGTCAGCAGTCCGTTATCGAGCCGCGCGCCCGTCACCTTGACGTAGTCGGCCAACTCGAACCGCCGCTCGAATTCACCGGATCCGATGCCGCGATACAGATATTCCCCGCTGTTATCTTCCGGTCTGCGGCCGCTGACGGTCAGCAGATTCTGCTGATGCGTGACTTTCAGATCTTCCTGCGAACAGCCCGCCACTGCCATGGTGATCCGGTATTTGTCATCGCCGCTCTTGACGATGTCATAGGGAGGCCAGCTCTCCATCGTCTGGCTTTCGGTAGCGTATTCGAGCAGGTTGAAAATCCGGTCGAAACCGATGCTGGATCGGAAAAGAGGAGAGAAGTCATACATCTTTCTCATAGCCATATCCTCCAATGAGCAACATGGATACGAGGGGCGCCAAAGAGCTGACGCCCCTTGACCGCCGGTCCCCAAACGGGCGGCCGGCGAGATCGATCTGGGAAGGCGTTTTCCGGTTTCAAGAGGGGAGAAACAGTGTGTGATCAACCCGCTGCTGCAGCCTTCAGCGGCGCGATGTCGAGCTTGACCATTTTTAGCATGGCCTCGGTGACCCGTTTCACCTTCGCCGGATCGGGATCGTTCATGAGCTCCTGAAGGCATGTCGGAGCGATCTGCCAGGACAGACCCCAGCGGTCCTTGAGCCAGCCGCATTGCTCCACGCTGCCGCCTTCCTTCAGCGCATCCCAAAGGCGGTCGATCTCCGCCTGCGTGTCGCATTCCACCAGGATGGAAAAGCTGTGATTGAATGGATCGAGCGGCCCGGCCTCGATCGCCATGTAGTTCTGTCCGCCCAAGGTGAAGGCGGCGATCTTCACGCTGCCGGCCGGACTCGAGGGATTGTCAGCCATGACAGCCGAGGTCCATTCGATCCGGGAGCCCGGAACCAGACACGTGTAGAAGCGGATCGCTGCTTCCATGTCTTTTTCGAACCAAAGATGCTGTGTGATCCTCATGATGCGCTCCCTTGTCCAGGCGAAAGTCCGGGGCGACCGGATTTCCGTTTTCCTCCACAGGACGTGCGGAGCAGGATCGGACCGACAGGCCGATTAGATTTTTGGCCGGGAGCGAGAGGAGCTAACGCGCGACCTGGGCTTCGACACCGAAAAAGCGGTCGATGGCCTGCGCCACGGCCTCGGCCAACTGGGCGCGGCCGCCTTCGGAGAACAACAGCGCCTCATCCGTGGGATTGGAAAGATAACCCAGTTCCAGCAGAACCGATGGCACGTCGGGGGCGGTCAGGACGCGGAAGTTTGCCGCCCGCATCGGATTGCTGCGCAGCGGAATCTGCTCGCGCAGATTGGCGGTGAGCAATCCGGCGAAACGGCTGGAAAGCCGTGCGGTATCGCGGGAGGCGAGGTCGAGCAGAATCGAAATGACGTCGTCCACTGCTCCGGCGGTCGCATCTTCAGCCAACAGGTCGGCCTTGTTCTCGCGCAGTGCCAAGGCTTCCGCCTCATGATCCGTGGCGAACTCCGCCAAGGTATAGACGCTGGCCCCACGGGTGACGCGGTCGCCGCCCAGGCTGTCTGCATGGATCGAGATGAACAGGTCGGCCTCATGCTGGCGCGCCAGATTGACCCGCTGGGGCAGGCGGACGAAGCGGTCCTGTTCGCGGGTCAGAAGCACCCGGTAGCGGCCGGTGCGGTTGAGCCGCGCAGCCACGGCCTTGGCCACTGCCAAGGTAATGTCCTTTTCAAAGCGGCCGGAGGCGCTGATGGCGCCAGGGTCCTGTCCGCCATGGCCCGGATCCAGCACGATCAGGCGCCGCCGCTCGTTGATGGCGGCGGGGGGCGGGACGATATCGGCCGCCGTCGTCAGCGGCAGCCGGACGGGAGCGGCGAAGGCCAAGAGGAATGCCCCCGGATCGGCCGGGCGCAGGTCGATGACCAGCCTATGGCGGGTATGATCCTGGCCCTGCGACGGCAGGCGGAAGGAGCGCTCGACCACCGCGGGTTCGATCAGGTCCAGCGTCAGCGCGATACGGTCGGTGCCGATAACCGGTTGGCCGATATGGCCAATCAGGCCGGCGGCGCGCGGCTGCGGCGGGGGCGAAGTCCAGGAGGCAGGTGGCAGTACCAGGGTGAGGCCAAGCCCGTCCGGCGTGGCTTCCAGCAGCGCATCCAGCGGGGCCGAAGCCTCGACAACAAGGCGGGTGAGGGCGGCGTTCAGGCCCAGTTGCAGGCCGGTGATTCGCACCGGCTCGGCGGCCACGGCCGGCGCACCGATCAGCAGGGAAAATAACAATAAAAACAGGTATTTAATTGGAGGCCCCCGAATCGCCTGACAGGTGACAACAAAGACCTTGTGGCTCAGGCCTGCAACAGCGTACCATGTAGCTGCGAATATCCGAGTCAGATCCCGACGTCCAGCCGAGTCTCTTGAGCACTATTCTCTTGAACTCCACGGTCGGGGGGATCGGCGCATCGGCTTTGAGCCAACCTGCATAATCCAGATGCTTGCCCGAAAAGGAGGCGGCCTGGGCAGTAGGCCTTGGTCGCTGCGCTCAAGACAGCACGGATTTGGAGTGAACCTCCGAAGCGCCCGTCGACCGGCCCTTTAAGCTTTTTGGCCTGGCACGATGGTGGCGCGCGGTTGGCCGCCAGCGCGGCGCGCTTGTTGAGCAGGGTGAGACCCGCCGGCAGCGCCCCTGACCGGCCTTTCGGACCACTACCGTTGCGGCTTGCCGCCCCGGGCCGGTCTGTCCGCCGCCTGCTTCGAAAACCAAGGCGCGCCGCCGTTTGTTATTCGCGCGGGCGGCGCCGCGCCGCAGGAATATGCCGTATGGGCATGCGTATGCTGATCGACGCAACCCACCTTGAGGAAACTCGGGTGGTTGTCGTCAAAGGAACCCGCCTCGAAGAGTTCGATTACGAGACCTCTACCAAACAAGTCCTCAAAGGTAACATTTATCTGGCGCGGGTGACCCGCGTGGAGCCGTCGCTCCAGGCGGCCTTCGTTGAATACGGCGGCAACCGCCATGGCTTCCTGGCCTTCAGCGAAATCCATCCCGACTACTACCAGATCCCCATCGCCGACCGTGAAGCTCTGCTGGCGCAGCAGGCTGAGGAAGAGGCGCGTGCCGCCGAAGCCGAAGAAGCCGAACTGGCCGAGCAGGAGGCCCGTGAGGCTGCACGTGCGGCGAAGGCCGAGCGGGGTGACGATGGTGATGTCGACGCCGATGGCGCGGAAGAGGGCAGCGGTGAGAGCGGTGGCATCGAGACACTCGATAGCGATTACGACACCGTCGAGGAAATCACGCCTGACGCCCCGGCTTTGGCCAGTGATGACGCCGGTGATGATGCCAGCGACGAGACCGACACTGATGATGCTGGCGACAATAGTAGCACGGATGCCGACAGTACCGGTGAGCAGGAGCGCGGCGATGTTGCCGTGGCAGATGCAGCCGAGACGCAGGATGCCGCGCAGGAGGCTGAACAGTCTGAATCGGTAGCTGCTCCTGCTTACTGGAATGTGCCTGCCAGCGCCGCGTCTGCGCCCGCGATCGCGGCGGAAGTTGAGCCGGAAGAGAACGGCGAAGCGAACGTCGATGCCGAGGATGCCGCTGCCGAAGGGGCTGCGGATGAGCATGGCGAGGCTTCGGCTGAAGGCGCCGCTGAGGCGGACGGCAAGGGCGAGGATAACGGCAAGAGTGACGACCATGACGAAGGCCGTCGCCGCCGCCGCGCCAATGCGTTCCGCCGCTACAAGATTCAGGAAGTGATCAAGCGCCGACAGATCATGCTGGTGCAGGTGGTGAAGGAAGAACGCGGCAACAAAGGCGCTGCGCTGACGACCTATCTGTCGCTGGCGGGCCGCTATTGCGTGCTAATGCCGAACACTGCGCGCGGCGGCGGCATTTCACGCAAAATCCAGTCCCAGGCCGACCGCAAGCGACTGAAGGCGATCACGGCCGAGCTGGATATACCGGAAGGCATGGGCGTGATCGTGCGCACCGCCGGGATGGAGCGCTCGAAGCAAGAGATCAAGCGCGATTTCGAATTCCTGTTGCGCACCTGGGACAATATCCGCGAGCTGACGCTGGAATCGCAGGCACCCTGCCTGATTTATGAAGAAGCCGGGCTGATCAAGCGCTCGATCCGTGATCTCTATTCCGATCAGATCGACGAAGTCTTGGTGGAAGGCGAGCAGGGCTATCGCTTCGCCAAGGACTTCATGCAGATGCTGATGCCGTCTCACGCCGATCGCGTGAAGCTGTATCAGGACAAGATCCCGTTGTTCCATCGCTATCAAGTTGAACAGCAGCTTGATGGCATGTTCTCGCCAACCGTGCAGCTCAAGTCGGGCGGCTACATCGTCATCAATCCGACCGAAGCGCTGGTCTCCATCGACGTCAACTCCGGCAAGTCGACGCGCGAGCACAATATCGAGGAGACGGCTTACAAGACCAATCTGGAGGCGGCTGAGGAAATCGCCCGTCAGCTGCGCCTGCGCGATCTCGCCGGCCTTGTGGTGATCGACTTCATCGACATGGAGGAGAACCGCAATATCCGCAAGGTCGAGCAGCGGCTGAAGGAATGCCTGCGCAACGACCGCGCGCGCATCCAAGTCGGCCGCATATCCGCGTTCGGCCTTCTGGAAATGTCGCGCCAGCGACTGCGGCCGAGCCTGATCGAAAGCTCGACCATGCCCTGCCCGCATTGTCAGGGCCGCGGCTATGTCCGTTCCATCGAATCCACTGCCTTGCAGGTGCTGCGCGCCATCGAGGAGGAGGGCATTCGCGACCGCTCCAGCGAGATCACGGTGTCCGTCTCTGCCGAGGTGGCGATCTATCTGCTCAACCACAAGCGCGAGCGGATCAGCGATATCGAGCGGCGCTATGTGATGCGCGTGATCATCGCCGCCGATGCCAGCTTGGTGCCGCCGGATTACCGGATCGAGCGCAGCAAGACCCGCCAGCCTGGTGAAGTGAACCGCCCCGAGCTTGCGTCCAAAAATGACGGGCAGCGGCCGATTACCCAGGAGACCGCCTACGCGGCGGAAACCGATGAGGATGCCGGCGAGACCGAGGCCGACGAGGCTCAGGCGCAAGACACCGCTGAGGGCGAAGAGGATGGTGCCGGCGAAGGTCGCCGTCGCCGTCGCCGTCGCCGCCGCCGCGGCCGTCGTGACGATACCGCCCGCGGTGAAACGGAAGCTGCGAGCGCCGAGGAAGGCGATGACAGCGCCGGCGAAGCCGACGAGGCAGGCGCCGATGCCGAAGCCAGCGATGACGAGGCAGGCGAAGCCGCCGAGGCGCAGAATGGTGAACAGGGCGAAGGCGAGGGTGAAGGCCGCCGCCGCCGCCGTGGCCGCCGTGGCGGCCGCCGCCGCCGCCGTGGCGAAGGCGAGGGCGAACGCGCAGCCAGCGAGCCGCTGGACAGCGAACGCCAGGACGATGACCGCAGCGGGATGATGACGCCAGCAGCCATCGGCGCCATGCTGGACGGCGTGCCGGCTTATGAATTCGATGAGGAAGACGCAGCGCCCGCGACCAAGCCGCAGGACAGCACTTCTCAGGACAGCGCTTCTCAGGACAGCGAGCCGCAAGCCAGCAAGCCTCAGGAGAGCCCGGCTGCCGCGGCTGTGAGCGTGCATGTCGAGCCGCCGCCGCCGGTGGTGACCGACGATGTCGTGCTGCCGGAAACCGCGCCGGCCGAAACGCCGGTACCGCCTGCCGCACCTTCGCCCGTGCCGCCAGCGGCTGAGCAGATTACAACCGGTCCGGTTTTCGAGACTGTCGTGATCCGTCCCGATGGCGAGACTGAGAAGCCGGCCGAACCGCCGGCGCCGAAGAAGGGCTGGTGGCGCCGGTGAGAGAGGCTCCTATCCGCCGGGCCACCCTCAAGGACGAGGCTCAACTCGGCGCCTTGCAGAAGCGGGCCTATGTCAAATACGTCCCGCGCATCGGCACGGAACCGCAGCCGATGGCCGAAGAGGCCAAGGACCTGTTGCAGAATTACGAGGTCTGGGTGGTTGACGGTGCCGAGGATGTGCTGGCCGGTGCGCTGGTGCTACGGGCCGCTGAGGATCATCTGCTGATCTGGAGCGTTGCCGTCGATCCGACGCAGCAAGGCATCGGGCTGGGGCGCCGCCTGATAGACTTCGCCGAGCAGCAGGCGCGAGAGCGCGGCCTGCATGAGATGCGGCTTTACACCAACGCGCTATTCATCGAGAACCGTCAGCTCTATGCATATCTCGGCTATGTCGAAATCGGCATCGAGCAGCATGAAGGGCGCGAGCTGGTGCATATGTCCAAGTCGCTCACCGCTGCGGCGTAACCCTGCGGCTCCCGTGCGGGACCTCGAATCCTACCTGCACACCCACATTCCGCTGTCGGCCGCCATGCAGGTGGCGGTCGTTGCTGCATCGACGGATGCCGTCATGCTCAGCGCCCCGCTGGTGCCCAATATCAATCACCGCAGCACGGCATTTGGCGGCAGCTTATCAGCGGTGGCGATCCTCTCGGCCTGGTCACTGGTGGATCTGCGCCTCAAGGCGGAAGGTCTTCACGCGCGACTGGTGATCCAGTCGAACCGCATGGATTATGACCAGCCGGTGACGTCGTCATTCACGGCCACTGCGTCGCTGGCCGACGAGGCGCGCTGGCCGGTCTTCTGCAGGATGCTGCAACGCAGAGGCCGGGCGCGCATCGTGGCGCGCTCCGTCATCGCCTGCGACGATGTCGTCGCCGGGCATTTCGAAGGCGAATTCGTTGCCTTGCTGAACCGGGATGAGCCGACAGGTGGCTAGCTGTAGTGGCCCGGAGGCCGCTTACTACTTCGTCCAGTCCTTCAGCCGTTTCGCCGCTTCGACCATGCGGTCGGTGGCACCGGCGAAGGAGAAGCGCATGAAATAGTGGCCGCGATTGCGGTCGAAGTCGAAGCCTGGCGTCGCCGCGATGCCGGTTTCCAGCAGCATGCGCTTGCAGAAATCCGACGCATCGTTGGTGAAGCGGCTGATATCGGCATAAATGTAGAAGGCGCCATCGGCCGGCGCCAGTTGATCGAAGCCAGCGCGCGGCAGCTCGTTCAGCAATATCTCACGGTTCTTGGCATAGCGCGCGACATTGGCCTCCAGCTCGTCGTAAGCCGACAAGGCGGCCACGCCGGCTACCTGGCTGATGCCGGGTGCGGAGATGTAGAAATTCTGCGTCAGCCGCTCGATCTGGCGGACCATCATCTCGGGCACGACCATCCAGCCAAGCCGCCAGCCGGTCATCGAGAAGTATTTCGAGAAGCTGTTGATCACAATGGCCTGATCGGTATGCGACAGCACCGATTGCGCGCGGCCGTGATAGGTGATGCCGTGATAAATTTCGTCGACGATCAGCCAGCGCTTCTTCGCCGCGCAATCGTCGACCAGTGCCTTCATCGCCGCTTCCGACAGCATCGTGCCGGTCGGGTTGGCGGGGCTGGCCACCAGCACGCCCCTGGCGTCGGGCGCCTGCGCGTTGATTGCTTCCGGCGTCGGATGGAAACGGGTATCGAGCTCGGTGACGATCATCGCCGGTTCGAGATCCAGCGCTTTCAGGATATTGCGATAGGCCGGATAGGCCGGTTCGCCGAGCGCGACTTTGTCGCCCGCATCGAAGGCGGCAAGGAATGCAAGCTGAAAGCCGGTGGAGGAGCCGGTGGTGACGATAATGCGCTCCGCCGGAACGCTCAGGCCGTAATAGTCGCGATAATGCCTGGAGATCGCGCCGCGCAACTCCGGGATGCCGAGCGCCAGCGTGTAGCCCAGCGGCTCGCGCTGGGCCGCTGCCACGGCGGCTTCAATCGCCTTGCGTGGCGCGGGCGTGGACGGCTGGCCCACTTCCATGTGGATGACGTCGCCGCCTGCGGCTTCGCGTTCGGCGGCGGCCTTCATCACTTCCATCACATAGAAGGGGTCGATGGCGCCGCGCTTAGAGAGTTGCATGATTGAATCCAACTGATCTTCGACGAAAGAGCTGAAACTTCGATTTAGAATTGCTGACCCGTGGCAAGGCCGAAGCCGCGCCGGTCGGCCGCAAAGCTGCAGGTGGCGGGAGAGCGGGGCAGGCCGTCGCTGCAATAGGCGAGATTGACGCGGCCGATTGCGCTGCTTTGCGTCAGCGTCGCGCCATTCTTTTGCAGGTTTGCCAGCACACTCTGTTTGACACCCGGCTCGTGCAGTACCGGTGCCTGCAGGCCGCCCTGGAAGAAGCGTGGCTGCGCCAAGGCAATGGCCGCGCTGTCTACCTGGTCTTTGCCGAGGCCAGCTTCCAGCACGCTTTGAGCAAGGGCCGCGGCGCTGGCCGGGCCGCCGCTGGCACCGGCTGCGAAGAAGCTCTGGTTCACGCGCGGATTGATGCCGACCAAGGCCACCATGTAGGGGGTCTCGTCGCCCGGGCCGCCCGGAGGCGCGGCAAACAGGATGCCGGACTCGCGGCCGGCAAGGCGAGCGCCGAAGGAGCTGCCCATGCTGAATGCGCAGGCGACAGACAGGCCGTATCGGTCGATGGCGGCGATGCTGGCAGAGCCATAACCCTGCGCCGGCGCGCCATTTACGCCGCGATAGGCCTGACCGAGATTGGCGACAAATTTCTCCGGCTGCATCTTCGCCGAACCGATCAGCGTGCCGCCGTCATAGGTTTGCTCGATCAGCCAGGCGGCAATGGCGCCGCCACTGGCATTGGACGAGGTGTGAATGTCGATACTGTTTTCGAACGGCACCGCAATGGGCTTGCCGATGCTGGCCGCGTAACTGCGCAGTTCGTCCGCCGTGATACGGCCGCCTGCAGCCGTGATATCCGACAGCACAGTCTGCGCGAGGCTGCCCTGATAGAAATCGGCCGGGCCGGCACTGCGCAGACGCGCGAGCGTGGTTGCCAGTTGCGGCTGCATGCGGCGCTCACCTTCCGCAGGAATGCCGTTGCGGCCGCCAAGGACGCTGGCAAGAGCCGGATCGGCGCTGACAGGCGGCTGTGCTTCCTGCACCGCGCGCAGGAAGGCGCGGCTGGCGCCGTCGCCGAAGCGGGCGATCTGTTCAGCGGGAGCGACGACAGCTTCCCAGCGGACGCGGCCATAGCGGCCTTGCAGCAGGCCCAGTCCGCGCACCATGCCAGGGATGGCGATGGAACCGCCGGCCTGAGCCGGCAAGGCAGGAAATTCGATCGTCTCGGCGCGTTTGCGCGGCGCATCGCCGACCACGCAGAAGCCGCCTGCGCCCAGGGCGCTGGCATTTGGATAGGTCACCGAATAGGTGAGGGCAGCCGCAGCAACTGCGTCAGCCGCCGAGCCGCCGGCGGACAGAATGTCGCGGGCCACCAGCGCCGCACGCGGCTCGTCCGCAGCGACGCCGCCGATGAACCCTTTCAGATAATCGATCTGGCCGGGGCCCGCAGGCGATTGAAAACCACCGTCTTTCGAGCAGGCCGCGACCGATGCCGCAATTAGAACGGGCAGGATACATTGACGCGCACGGGAGGCGAGCTTACCTAAGACGGACTGGTCAAACTGGGCCAGTCTGTTAGGACAAAACTCCACCATGGCCGTACGCTGGTCCGTCATCCGCAAGTCTCTCGCTATCGGCTGTGCCGTCCTAATGGCGACCGTCAGCGCGATTCTACCGACCGCAGCCGAGGCCCAGCGCCGCGGTGCCTCTCTGGTGCGCGACGCCGAAATTGAAAATACCATTCGCGTTTACGCCGCGCCACTCTTCGCCGCCGCCGGCCTGTCGAATGACGCCATTTCCGTGCATTTGGTCAACGACCGGACCCTGAATGCCTTTGTGGCGGGCGGGCAGCGGATTTTCGTCAATACCGGCCTTTTGATGCGGTCCGAGCGGCCAGCCCAGGTGATCGGCGTGCTGGCGCACGAAATCGCCCATATCGCCGGCGGCCATCTGGCCCGGATGGGCGACGCCATCGATAACGCCAGCACTTTCATGATCCTGTCGATGCTGTTTGGCGCCGCTGCCGCCGTTGCCGGGTCGGGCGATGCCGCCGCCGCCGCCGTACTGGGCGGCCAGCAGGTGGCCGAGCGCAGCTTTCTGGCTTTCACCCGTGCGCAGGAATCGGCTGCAGACCAGGCCGGCGCGACCTATCTGGAACAGAGCGGCCAGTCCATCTCCGGCCTGATCGAGTTTTTGCGCATCATCGGCAATCAGGACCTGCTCGCCGCGCCGCGTCAGGACCCTTACGCCCGCACCCACCCGATGACCCCGGAACGCGTGGCGGCGCTGGAATCGCGTCTCTCGCGGTCGCTGTCGCGCAACGCCAAGGATACGCCGGACAACATCGACCGCTTCAAACGCATGCAGGCCAAGCTGGTCGGCTATCTTGAAGGCCTGGCTGCCACCTTGCGGAAGTATCCGGAAACCGATACCAGCCTTTATGGCCGCTATGCCCGCGCTTTCGCCTATTACCGCGCACTGGATTTCCCCCGCGCATTGCGCGAGACCGATGGATTGATCCAGCAATACCCGAACGATCCTTATTTCCATGAATTGAAGGCAGATATCCTGCTCAATATGGGCCGTGTGGCGGAATCGCTGCCGCCGATCAACGAGGCCTATCGCCTGGCCCCAAACGAGCCGCTGATCGCTTTTGGCGTCGGACAGCGGCTGGTGGCCATGGAAGACGACAGCCGCTTGGACGAAGCCATCGACATTCTCAAGACCGTCACCTTGCGCGAACCCGATAACAGCGCGGCCTGGCAGCAGCTTGCCACTGCCTATGGTCGCAAAGGCGATATCGGTATGGCGTCGCTGGCTTCCGCCGAGCGCTATCTGGTAATCGGCGCCCTGCGCGATGCGCAGGGGCAGGCCGAGCGTGCGGCTCATATCATGAAGGAGGGCAGCCCAGGCTGGCTGCGGGCGCAGGACATCATCACCTTCGCTAAAGACGAGCGCCGCAAGCAGCAACAGCAGCGCCGGTGATCGTTACACGACAACCTTTGCATACTCTTCACGCTCTCGTGGCTTGCCGGATTTGCCGCAGGGCAGGCATAGTGCGGCCGTTCCATAGAGGATATCCCATGTCGTTCTTTCGTTATTTACGTTCCTTCCTCCCTGTGCTTGCAGTGCTCGCCGCCCTGCCGGCTGCGGCCCAGCAGCAGCCCTTCACGCCGGAGCAGAAGGCGGCCCTTCAGGGGCTGGTTCGCGAGATTCTCGTCAACAATCCGGAAATTCTCGTCGAGGCGATGAATGCCCTGGAGATCAAGCAGCAGGAAGCGCAGGAAAATGCCTCCCGCGCCGCTATCGCCGCGAACAGGAAAGAGATTTTCGAGGATGGCCATTCCTATGTAGCCGGCAATCCGAAAGGCGACGTGACCATCGTCGAGTTCTTCGATTACCGCTGCGGCTACTGCAAGCAGGTGCATCCATCCCTGCAGACGCTGTTGAAGGAAGACGGCAAGATCCGGCTGGTGCTGAAGGAACTTCCGGTGCTGGGGCCGGACAGCGTGGTGGCATCGCGCGCGGCCATCGCGGCGCTGGAGCAGGAAAAGGGCGCGAAGTATTTCGCCTTCCACAATGCGATGATGGGCTTTCGCGGCCAGCTTTCCGAGACCGAGGTCTTCCGCATGGCCGGCGCGGCGGGGCTGGATACCAGGAAGCTGAAGGCCGACATGGCGAACCCCAAGGTGGAGCAGGTTTTACGGGCCAATTTGGCGCTGGCGCAAAAGCTCGGTGTGCAGGGAACGCCAGGCTTTGTGATCGGCGACATGCTGATTCCGGGCGCCATTTCGCTCGATTCGATGCGCCAGCTGGTCAGACAGGCGCGGGGATAACGGGATTATTTGACGAAACAGGCCGGAATCCGTATGGTCCGGCCGCAACACGACATCGAAGTTTAAGGGTTTGCTATGCGAGCCGAAATCAAGGCCATGGCCGATGAAATCCAGCAGTCGCTTGAACTGCTGAGGAGGTCTCTTTGACTGGGATAACTCGGTCAAACGCCTCGAAGAACTGAACGCGAAAGCGGAAGACAGCACACTTTGGAACAATCCGGCCGATGCCCAGGCGGTAATGCGCGAACGCAACCGGCTGGACCGGCAGATCAGCACCCAGCGCCGCCTTGAGCAGGCGCTGGCCGACAATATCGAGCTGATCGAGCTCGGCGAGGCCGAGGGCGATAGCGGCATCGTCGCGGAAGCCGAACAGGCCATCGAGCAGTTGCGGGATGAAGTTGCCAAGGCGCGGCTGGAAAGCCTGCTGTCGGGCGAAGCCGATGCCAATGACAGCTTCCTCGAAGTGCATGCTGGCGCCGGCGGCACCGAAAGCCAGGATTGGGCATCAATGCTTCTGCGCATGTATGTGCGCTGGGCCGAGCGCAAGGGCTACAAGGTCGAGTTCATCGAAGAGAGCGAAGGCGAAGAGGCCGGCATCAAATCCGCCACCATCAAGGTCAGCGGTCCGAATGCCTATGGCTGGCTGAAGAATGAAAGCGGCGTGCATCGCCTGGTGCGCATCTCTCCCTTCGATTCCAATGCGCGGCGGCATACCAGCTTTGCCTCGGTCGGCGCCTATCCGGTGGTGGATGACACCATCGAGATCGAAATCCTGGACAAGGATCTGCGCATCGATACCTATCGTGCTTCGGGTGCAGGCGGCCAGCACGTCAACAAGACGGACTCGGCCGTCCGTATCACGCATATCCCGACCGGCATCGTGGTCGCCTGCCAGACCAATAAGAGCCAGCATCGCAACCGCGACGAGGCAATGAAGATGCTGAAGGCGCGCCTCTACGAGCAGGAATTGCAGAAGCGCGAAGCCGAAAAGCAGGCGATGTTCGACGCCAAGAGCGATATCGGCTGGGGGCATCAAATCCGCTCCTATGTGCTGCATCCGTATCAGATGGTGAAGGATCTGCGCACGGAGCTGGAGACCAGCGACACGCAGGGCGTGCTGGATGGCGATCTCGACCAGTTCATGGCCGCGCAACTGGCCGCCCGCGTTGGCGGCGGCGAGAAGGCGGCGTAGGAGAGCCACTCATAGCCGCCAACCCGTCGTCTTGCTGCATGGGCTGTCGCGCGCAACTCTCAGCATGGCGCGGTTGGCGAAGGCTTTGTGGGCCGCAGGCCATGATGTGGTGAACTGTGAGGCTATCCCAGCCGGCGTTATGGCTTCGAGGATCTGGCCGGGTACTTTCGCCAGCTATGTGAATCCCTTCGCGATGAGCAAGGCACGCATTTCATCAGCCATTCGCTTGGCGGACAAATTCTGCGGGCGGGCCTCTGTCAGCTAGTCCCGTTCCCGCTTCGCCGCATCGTGTTGCTGGAGGTGCCACACCGCGGCGCAAAGGTGGTCTCGCGCCGGCTGGACAGCGCTATCTGCACTGACGCCGCGATTGGTTGGAAGGCTTGCCAATGACTTCTCCCGGGATGCGGCCTGGCTGAATTCCATCGGCTGTCCCGATGCGGAGATCGGCGTCATTGCCGCCTGGATCAACCGGTTCTACGGTGCGGCAGGAGAGCGCGACGGCACGGCGGAACTGGATTGCGCGCTGCTGCCGCAAGCCAAGAATACTTGATCCTCGATGTCGGGCATACCTTCATGCCCAGCGACCCGCACGATCGCGGCGGCGATCAGATTCCTCCAAGGGGACGGTTCGCGTTCGGCAATTAGCTGGTTGCGACGGACGCCGTCAGCGGCAGCGTATTATCGCTGCCATTTTTTAGCGCCTTGACGGCTTTCTCAGCCAGATCCACCGGCTCAGCGGGCACGACGCTCAGCTTGCCCGGCACGGTTTCACGCGGATTTTCGGCGAACTTGCACAGGCCTTCGATCTTGGCGCCGGCGGCAATCGACAGCAGTTCATGCCAGATATCGCCGCGCACTTTGGCGCTCTTGTCGAGCTCGACCGATTTGGCGCGGATGCGGCCGATCACCTCGCCGCGGATCAGTACCTGCTCGGCCACCACCTCGCCGATCACGCGGGCATTCTCGCCGATGGCCAGCTTGCCGGCGGTGACGTCGCCATTGACCACACAATCGATCTGCACCTCGCCATCGCTGACGAGATCCCCGTTCACGGTCAGACCGGAGGAGAGGATCGATGGCGGAGCCTGCTTAACGGCGGGCGTTGGATTGGTTTTCTTGCTGCTTGAAAACATGGTAGCCAGCCTCGATGAATTTGCCCGGATCGACCTGCTCGTCGTCGAGAAGAATTTCATAATGCAGATGCTGACCGGTGCTGCGCCCGGTCGAGCCCATGGTGCCAAGCTGCCGACCGAAGGCGACAGTGTCGCCGGTCTGTACGCTGATCGAGCTCAGATGAGCATACCGCGTTTTTACGCCAAGGCCATGATCGATCTCGACAGCGCGACCATACGGGCCTTTGCGGCCTGCAAAAACTACTACACCGGGTGCGGTCGCCGTAACCGGAGCGCGGTAGGGGCCGATGAAGTCGATGCCCGCATGAAAGGCCCATTGCTTGGTGAAAGGATCAAGTCGGCGGCCGAATTTGCTGGAAATCTCGTATTCGCTCGTCATTGGATGAGCCAAGGGCAGACGCTGCGCCAAGGCGAGCAACTCCCCCCAGCGTCCCAGCTGACCTTCCAGGTTGGTCATCTCATGGTCGATCGCATCGTTGCTGACCGACGCGACGGCGACACCGGTCCCATCGGACAGGCTTCGCAGCGGACCGCCGACGCCGACATCGGCTCGGGCTTCGGCGGCGCGGGCCAACATGCCGGAGATGTCGAGGCCGGTACGGCTCAGCGCCTTTTCCAGTGAAGCGACACTGGCTTCGGTCCGCTGGGTGAGTTCATCGAGCAGTTCGCGCTGGCGGCCACGCACCGCCAGCAGGCGGGTTTCGATATCGCGTGGCTTCACCGCGGGAACCGGCGGCTTCGCCTTCGATTCCCGCAGCATGCCTTCGAGATCTTCGATCGCGGCGAGCTCGGTGCGGCTGTCGCTGGTATTGGCGGGCGCTGCGGCTATAGCCGTATCGGGAGCGGGAGCAGGGGAGGGCGAGGCCGTGGCCGTGGCGGCGTCTGCAGCTCTTGCCTCGGGTTTAGCCTCAGCCGCCGCCGCTGCCGCTGCCGGCTGCTCCTTGGCCTTTGCCGCGGGCTTGCTCGCATCGGCGGTGCCGCCCTGGGACAGGGCAGGCGCGCGCTGCTTCATCGCCATGTCGTAGAGGCGGCGATAGCGCTCTTCCAGATCGCGCGAGGCGACGACGAAATTTTCCTGGCTCTTCTCGAAATCCTGGGCGAGGCGGTCGTAGGCGAGGCTCAGTTCGGCGATCCGCCGGTCGCGGGCATCGAGCATGGCATTCCGGTAGAAGACGTTGACCGACGCATAGCCGACCCAGCCGGCGAACATCACGACGCCAGTCGCCAGCAGCAACTGGGCGCGGGTCGACAGGGCGACATAACGGACGTCGCCGCGACTGCGGAAAATGATCTGCCGCTCTGGAAAAAGGCGGTCGCGCAACTCCCGCCATTGTCGTCTCGCGCGTCGCGTCACTCAGCCCCCCGGTTGATGCTCGGAATCGCCGTTACAAATGCCCAGCGATTAGGGCCTATTTGGTTTGGTTAATGCAAGGAAGAATCTGTCATATTTTCCGAATTAATATGACAGAACACATACTTAACGGATGTCACAGCAGTTATCCACAGGATGTGGACAAAGGCGGCAAGCGCTTGATTCTAAACCGCCTGAGCTGCCTTCAATACGGCATCGACGTGACCGGCGACCTTCACCTTACGCCAGATAGCTGCGAGTTTTCCCGTCCGGTCGATCAAAAATGTCGCACGTTCGATGCCCATATATTTGCGCCCGTAAAGGCTCTTTTCGACCCAGACTCCATACGACTCGGTGACCTTGCCCGACTCGTCGGAGGCGAGAATCACCTTGAGTTTATGCTTGGTCTTGAACTTGTCGTGGGCGGCGACGCTGTCGCGCGAGCAGCCGATTACGACGGCGCCTAGCTTGTCGAACTTCGCTTTCGCAGCTGAGAAGTCGATCGCCTCCTTGGTGCAGCCGCTCGTGTCGTCCTTGGGATAGAAATACAAAACGACGATCTTGCCCTTGAGCTCGCTCAGCGAAATCCTGCCGCCGTTATCGGTCGGCAAGGCGAAGGCTGGGGCCTTATCTCCGATCTGAAGAGTAGCGGTTTCAGCTTTCTTGGTCTTGGTCGCCATGATCGTTCTGTCCCGGTGTCGCTGAAGATTGGTTCAGGGAATCCGCCAACGATAGATACGGCGCGGCCGGTTTTTCCACCAGCCTCTCGAACAGCGCGCGCACGGCCTGCTGGGTGGCCGAGAGCTGCGCAGTCACCGCATTGAAATCGGCAGCGCCGACCAGCTTGGGCAGGCGACGGCGCAGCGCCGGCGGCCATGCCTCGGGATCACCGGCTTCTTCCTTGCCCGCTAGGCGGCTGACCGCCAGCAGCGTGGCGTAGAGCTTGGTGGCATCAATGAGCAATGAGGCCGTGTCCTGGTCGATCAGCTTGGCCGCCTGCATCGCGCCTAGCGCCGCGATGGGATTGCTGTGCAGGATTGCCGACTTGGCCGCTCCATGGCGCAGCAGCAGGTATTGCACGATGAATTCCACATCGACGATACCGCCGCGCTGCTGCTTCAGGTTCCAGATGTTGTCGCGCTTATGCTGGGCTGCCATGCGTTGCCGCATGCTGGCGACATTGGCCAGCAGCTTTTTATCGTCGCGCTTCTGCGTCAGCACCTCGCGCCGCACCGTTTCCACCTGCTTCAGCAAGGCAGGGGTGCCGCAGATCGTACGGGCTCGCGTCAGCGCCATATGCTCCCAGGTCCAGGCTTCATGGCGCTGGTACTCGGCGAAGGCATCGAGGCTGATCGCGATCGGTCCCGCGCTGCCGCTGGGCCGCAGCCGCATGTCCACTTCATAGAGCCGGCCTTCGCCGGTCATCGCGGTGATGGCATTGATGAAGCGCTGACAAAGCCGGGCATAATACAGGCCCGGCGTCAGCGGACGCGGCCCGTTCGATTGCCCGGCATTGGCGGGGCACTGGAAGATCAGCACCAGATCGAGATCGGATTCCAGGGTTAGTTCCTGGCTGCCCAGACGTCCGAAGCCCAGCAGTGCAATCTTGGAATTGCGGATTTTGCCATGCTGCACCTCGAATTCCGCGCAAACATGGCCGAGCAGTTCCTCCAGCACCACATCGGCCACGGCGCTGAGCGCGGCACCGGCAGCTTCGCCATCCAGCCGGCCGCGCAGCAATCCGATGCCGACCTGCAGCTTCAGTTCGGAGGTCCAGCGCCGGGTCCAATCCAGCACGTCCTGAAAATCGCGCGCCGCCGAAAGCTGGCGCTTGAGACTGGTCGCCAGCGCCGCGCGATCAAACACCGCTTCCTGGGAGGCATATTCCAGCAGGCTGTCGAACAGTGCGCTGTTGTGCGCCAGCGCCTCAGCCAGCTGCGGCGCGGCGGCCAGCACTTCGGCCAACGTATCCAGCACCTCCGGATTGGCCTGCAAGAGCGAGAAAAGCTGCACACCTGCGGGGAGACTTGCGAGAAAATGATCGAAGCGGTGAATCGCCACGTCGGGACTGCCGGTGCGCGAGAAAGCCTCCAGCAGTTGAGGCATGATTGCGGTCAGCTTTTCACGCGCACGCTCCGAGCGCATGGCGCGGTAGCGGCCAAAATGCCAGCCGCGGATCATCGCTGCGATTTCAGACGGATCGCTGAAGCCCAGTTCCTTCAGCGTGATCAGTGTTTCTGGATCGTCGTCGGTGCCGGTAAAAACCAGGTTGCCGACCTCGGAACCAAGCGAAGGCGCCTCGCTGAACAGATCATCGTAATGGCGCTTCACCCGCGCCAATACCGCCAGCAGGCGTTCGCGGAAGCTTGCAGCATCCTTTTCGCCGAGGAAGCAGGCCAGATGCGTCAGACCCTGCTCGTCGGCAGGGAGCGTGTGCGTCTGCTCGTCGGCGATCATCTGCAGGCGGTGCTCGACCTTGCGCAGATAGGCGTAATCTTCCTTCAGTTCATCGCAGACCGTTTGGCTCAGCCGCTCGGTGTCGACCAGGGCCTGCAGCGCCGCGCAGGTCGGCGCCACGCGCAGTCGCGTGTCGCGGCCGCCGGAAATCAATTGCTGCGTCTGGGCGAAGAATTCGATCTCACGGATGCCGCCGCGGCCCACCTTGATATTGTGGCCAGCCACCGCGATCTCGGCATGGCCGCGATGGGTATGAATCTGCCGCTTGATCGAATGAATATCCTCAATCGCAGCAAAGTCGAGATTCTTGCGCCACACATAGGGCGTCAGCCGCTGCAGAAAGCCGCGGCCTGCTTCGATATCACCGCCCACAGGGCGCGCTTTAATCATCGCAGCGCGCTCCCAGTTCTGGCCGAAGCTTTCGTAATAGGTCTCGGCCGCCGCCATCGACAGCACCACCGGCGTCGAGCTCGGATCGGGCCGCAGCCGCAAATCGGTGCGGAAGACATAACCGTCCTCGGTGCGGTCGCTGAGCAGGCGCACCATCTGCCGCGTCAATTCAATGAAACATTCCAGCGCCGACTTGCGGCCAGTATACCGCACCACCTCCTGGTCATAGAGCATGATCAGGTCGATGTCGCTGGAATAGTTCAGCTCGCGTGCGCCCAGCTTGCCCATTCCGAGCGCGACAAAGCCCGAGCCCTTGCAGGGATCTTTTTTCGAGGGCAGTTGCAGTTCCCCACGGGCCGCCGCGTCGCGCAGGAGCACTGCCATCGCGCTGTCCACCGCCAGCGCGGCGAAGTCGCTTAAATTTCCCGTGACTTGATCCAGCGGCCACAGCCCGCCGATGTCGGCGCTGGCGATGGCCAAAGCCACCTGACGCTTGGCGCGGCGCAGCGGCATGGCCAGCTCATCGGGTCCGCTGGCCTTCTTTGCCGCCGCGCGCAGCCCTTCCATCGCATGCTCAAAGGCCGTATTCGGGCCATAATCAAGGAGTAGGGAAACCGTCTCCAGTTCGTTGAGCGCCAGATGGGTGAGATAGGGGCTGTTGCCGAACCAGCAGGACAGCAGCGCCTTCGGCCCTTTTTTCCTGGCGGCCACCGACAGGCGCTTGGCAAGGCTGCGGTCCGGGCATTCCGCCAATGCCTCTGCCCAGGCCTCGAAGCCGAGCTTGGTGGCCTGCGCATCGAAGGGGAGGGGAAGATCACTCCAGGCGGGAGCCTTCTCGCCGGGCGCAGAGTTGTGAGTCATGTGGCGTTTCCCTCGTGCGGGTCGCCAAGTTCGGTTAAACTTCCGCCAGGGTCAAGCAATTGCGGCCCTGGCTATTGGATGACGGGGGTAGCGTGGTTCTGCGGTGGAGTCGGTTGCTGGTGCGCTTGACACTGGCTGTGCTGGTGACCTTGGCACTCCTCGCAGGCCTCCTGGCTTGGCGGGTTGCCCAGGGCCCGGTCTCCATCGATTTTCTGATCCCCTATATCAGTGAAGCGTTGACCATCCCCCGGCTGGGCATCAAGGCCGAGATGGCCGATGTGTTGCTGGCCTGGTCGGAACGCGAACAGGCTCTGCGCCTGCGGCTGCGCGACGTTCGCTACCGGGTTGAGGACGAGCGCGTAGCGCTCACCGTGCCGACCATCGATATGGGACTGAGCGGGCCATCGCTGCTGCGTGGCGTGGTCGCGCCGCGCTTTTTGCATGTCAGCGGCATTGAAGCGCGTCTGGTGCGTGACCGCCAGGGCCGGTTCATCTTTGGCCTGCCGGCAGATGACGAGGCGGGGGACGCCCCTTCTGATACCCCACCGCCGGAGCCCGCCGCGACGGAGGAGGATCAGCCGGAACGCGTCGTCCAGACGATGTTTGCCAGCATCTTCGACATCCTGTCCCGGCCGCCCGATCCCGATGACAGTTTCGGCCAGATCGAAACGATCTCCATCCTGGCAGACCGGCTGATCATCGAGGATTGGAAGCTTGACCAGCGCTGGGTGGTTCCCGGCGCTCAGATGGTGGCGCGTCGCGGCGAGGGCCATGCTTTCGCCAGCGCCTCCGGTGCGCTGGATTTCCGAGGCAAGCATGTGCAGGTCAATGTCGATGCCGATTACTCGGCCGAGAGCCGCTCGGCCCGTGTGGTGCTCAAATTCGACCAGGTAGAGCCGTCCGATTTCGCCGATGTGGTCCCCGAACTGGCGCCGCTTGCCCATCTCCGTGCGCCGGTGGCCGGCAGCCTCGAACTCACCGTCACCGAGGATGGCCAGCAGCTCGATCTCGGCTTCTACCTGGAAGCCGGCGCCGGTAAGATCGATGCGCCGGACTTGCTGGCCGCGCCCCTTGATCTGACCGAGGCCCGCTTCAGAGGACTGATCGAGGCTGCGACCGGCGAACTGCACCTGGCCGAGGCCAGCCTGCAATTCGCCGACGATTTCCGTCTGTCCTTTGGCGGCACGGTGACCCGCTCGCCGCAGAACGAATACGGCCTGGCGGTGAAAGGCCAGTTCTTTGACCTGCCAACCAATAGCCTGGAACTTTACTGGCCGACTACCATGGCCAAGAATGCGCGCGAATGGGTGACCAGCCGCATCCGCGAAGGCAAGGTCACCGCAGGCCGGTTCACCGCCGATCTGGTGCATGAAATGCTGGATGGCGTGGTGCCGATCCCACGCGAGGCGTTCCAGCTGGATTTCGCTTTCGATGGGCTGGAGCTCGATTATCTGCCGCCGATGCAGAAGCTGGTGGCAGTGAAGGGCTCGGCCACGCTGAATGCCGACGAACTCGATCTTACCGTCGAGTCGGGCAAGGTGGGCTCCTTGCAGGTCGGTTCCGGACGCGTGCGCATCCTTGGCCTGCAGGCAGGGGAGCAGCAAGCCGATATTACTGGCGCGACCACGGGCACCAGCCGCGACGTTCTGGCGCTGATTGACCAGAAGCCGCTGGGCTTCCCTTCGAAGCTCGGCATCAAGCCGGCCGGCGTCGGCGGCAATGCAGCTGTGAAGTTCCGCTTGCGCTTCCCGCTGGTCAATGCCCTCCAGGTCGACGATATCATTGTCGATGCGGATGCGGACCTGGCTGGGCTGAGCATGCCGAAGCTGCTCAACCGCTACGACCTCACCAACGGCGATCTTAAGCTGAAGGTCGACACCAAAGGCCTGGAGGCCGGCGGCAAGGCAGCGATCAATGACGTGCCGCTGCAGATCGGCTGGCGGCAGGAATTCAACGCGCGCGTCGCTATACCGGCGCGCTACAGCCTAAAAGGGCGCGTCGACGAGGCGCAACGCAAGGCGCTTGGTTATCCGCTGGCGCCTTATATCGACGGTCCGGCCGACGCCACGATCCAAATCGAGGAACGCCGCGGCGGCGAAACCGTCATCGGCGGCGAATTCGATCTTACCGATGCCGTCATTGATTTGGCGGAAGCGCATCTCAACAAGCCGACCGGCGAGGCATTAAAGGGGCGAGTGCTGATCCGCACCAAAACGGGGCAACCGGTGCAATTCGACACGATCGAATTGAACGGCCCGGAGATGGCTCTGATCGCCAAAGCGGTGTTGCCGCCGGGGGGCGGCTGGGCGGCTGAGATTTCGCAGTTCCGCCGGGGCGCGAACTCGGCCAGCGGACGGATCGTGTTTACCGCTGCCGGCGATGCGCAGATCGAATTGCGCGGCAAGCGCTATGACCTGCAGCCCTTCATGGAAGATATTTTCGATGACGGTGGCGAACCGGGCCAGCCCAAGCCGCGTCTGGTGCTCGATCTGCGGCTCGACGAGGCAGTGATCGGCAAGGATCTGGAGATGCGCAATCTGCAGGTCAATGTCGAACGCAAGCCCGAGCGGCTGGAATATGTCAGCATCACCGGCGGCTTTGCTACGACCGGGGGCATGACCCTCACTATCGCGCCGCAGCTCGATGGCCGCGCGCTGAACCTGCAAGCCGATAATGCCGGCGCCTTGCTGCACTTCTTTGGCATCACCGACATGCAGGGCGGCACCATGCGGATAGTGGGCCGCTTCGATGATACACAGCGCACCCAGCCGCTGACCGGCAAGATGGATGTCCGCAATGTCCGCGCCGTGAAGGCGCCGTTCCTGGCGCGTTTATTCGGTGCCGGCTCATTCACCGGTCTGTCCAGCTTGCTGTCGGGCGAGGGAATTTTGTTCGAAAGCGGCGAGGTGCCCTTCGAGCAGAAGGATGGCGTGCTGACCTTGCAACCGAGCCGCTTTCAGGGACCGCAGCTCGGCCTGACCTTTGAGGGCACAGTCAACCAGAAGACTGACCATATCAGCGTCAGCGGAACTGCTGTGCCGGCGTTCGTGCTGAATACCATCCTCGGCCGGATTCCGGTGCTGGGCGATCTTTTCGTTGGCGACGGCATCATTGGTGTCAATTTCGCAGTGTCTGGTCCGCGCGACGATCCGCAGTTCACCGTCAACCCGCTTTCGGCGCTGGCTCCTGGTTTCCTACGCCGTATTTTCCAGGCGCCACAGGAAAAGGCGCCGGCGGAAGACAGGCCAAAACCTGCCGAAAACAAGCCGGCTGAAGAAGCGCCTCAGCCGTCACCATTGTCCGGAGGAACGGCAAACACGCCTTAAGAAGGGACCGTTACGGCTGCGCTAGCAGGTCGAAGGCCCAGCTTAGATCAGCCTCCAAGGCGCGGCGCACCGCGGCGACATCGCGTTTGCGTAAAGCTGCGACGATCTGGTTGTGGAAGTTGCCGCGCATGCTGCGCTGGCTGGCCTTGTGCCGTTTAGAATGCTGCTCCACGGCAGTGCGCAGATAAGGGCCGGATTGCAACCACAAAGAACGGATAATCGCCATGAGGCTGGGCGAACCGCAGGCTTCGTAGAGGGCAAAGTGGAATTGCTGATTGCACAGCAATTCGCGGTCGGCATCGCCGGCGGCCGCCGCCGCGGTATAGTCGGCTTCGGCGGCGGCAAGCCTGGCCAATAGCGGCGCATCGACATGGGCCGCGGCGAGCTCTGCCGCATGGCCCTCGATCAGCAGCCGGGTATGGCGCAGATCGGTCAGCCGCTCAGGCGTCATCGGCGGCACCCGCACCGAGCGCTGCGGCAGGCCTTCCAGCGCCTTTTCCGCAATCAGGCGGCGCAGCGCCTCGCGCACCGGCATGACGCTGGTGTCGAAAGCCTCGGCGAGATCGCGAATGGTCAGTATCTGGCCAGGCTGCAATCGTCCGCAGATCAGGGCGTCGCCCAGTTCGGCATAGACCCGATCCTGCACTGTATCGCGGATCACCGGCGCCACGGCGCGGCGGACGGCATTGTCGCGAGAATTGCCCCGGTCTGAAAGGCCACGCTCAACCGTGCGTGTACCGCCGCGGCTTGACACAACGGCAGGGGTGGGAATTGCGCTGCGGCGGCGGCCCGGCATCCCGATCAGCTTGACAGAAATTCGCCTGCCTCTCTACTGTGATCACATATCAAAAAAGGGGGCAGCCACCGCCATGACCGTGCGTTCCATCGCCGGCCGCTTCGAGCGCGGCTTTGCCTTCGCTGGCGCGCTGGCGTTGCTGATCATGGCTGCGGTTTCTTTCTTCGATGTCATCTTTCGCAGCGTCAACCGGCCGGTTACCGGTGCTTATGAGTTGACCGCCGTTCTGGTGGCGCTCACGGTTTTCGCCCTGCTGCCGGGCGTGACCCTGCGCGACGAGCATGTCCGTGCTGGCATGCTGAGCATGCTGGCCAAGCGTCATGCGGGGCTGGCTGTTGCGATGCGCTGGCTGCGCCAGCTGCTGCTCGCGATCCTGTTCCTGTATCTCGCAGTCACGTTGTGGCGCATGGGGCAGACCTTCCAGCGTGCCGGTGATCTGGCGCCCTTCATCGATCTGCCGCTTGCCTGGGTCGCTTGGTTCGGCGCGGCCGGCGGTGTGGTCAGCGCGGTTTGCGCCCTGTTCAGCAAGCGCGGCGCCGGAGCAGAACTCGCATGACCGCAGCCGTTATCGCGCTCGCGGTCATGCTTGTCCTGATCGTGTTTGAGGTGCCCATCGCGGTGGCAATGGCGTTGCCCGGCATTGCGGGCTTTCTGTGGATGCTGGGCTGGGAGCCCACCGCCTACATGGTGGCGGAGACCACCTTCAGCACGGTAAATTCCTATGCGCTGTCGGTGATCCCGCTCTTCATCCTGATGGGTAATCTGATCAACGAGGCCGATGTCTCGCGCGAGCTTTATGATGCTGCCTACCGCTTCGTCGGGCATCTGCGCGGCGGCCTTGCCATCGCCACGGTAATCGCCTGTGCAGCCTTTGCCGCGGTCTGCGGTTCCAGCTTGGCAACCTCGGCGGCGATGTCGAAGGTCGCCTACCCGTCGATGAAGCGCTATGGCTATGCCGATGGCCTGGCGGCTGGCAGCATCGCGTCGGCGGGGACACTCGGCATCATGATCCCGCCCAGCGTCGCCCTAATGGTCTACGGCATCATGACCCAGACCGACATCGGCAAGCTATTCATGGCTGGCGTGCTGCCCGGCCTGCTCGGTGCGCTGCTCTATGTCGGCGCCGTGCTGCTGACCGTAACCCTGTGGCCGCAGGATGGTCCTGCCGGCGAGCGCAGTTCCTGGGCCGAGCGCCTGCATGCGCTGCGCGGCACTGCTCCCGTTCTCGGCCTTTTCCTGCTGGTGGTAGGCGGGATGTATGGCGGTGTGTTCACGCCGACCGAGGCTGCCGGCATTGGCGCGGTCGGCGCTTTCTTCATTGCCTTTGCCCGGCGCAAGCTCACGGCGCAGCGGCTGCTCGCCATCCTGATTGATACTGCGGCCACCACCACGATGCTGTTCTTCGTGCTGGTTGGGGCACTGATTTTCTCCAAATTCATAACCATCGCTGGCTTTACCCAGGCGCTGACCGGCTGGTTTCATGACCTGCAGATCGGTCCGCTCGGCCTGATGCTGATCATCTGCGTCATGTATCTCGTGCTCGGCTGCTTCCTGGAAAGCATGTCGATGATCCTGCTCACCCTGCCGATCGTGTTTCCGATCGTCATGGCCGCCGGATTCGACCCAATCTGGTTCGGCGTCATCCTGGTCACCCTGATTGAGGTGGCGCTGATCACACCGCCGGTCGGCATGAACGTATACATGATGCACACATTGCTGCCGCATATTCCGATGAAGACGATCTTTGGCGGTATCGGTGCCTTCGTGGCGGCCGACATCCTGCGCATCGCGCTAATGATCACCTTTCCCGCCATTGCCACTTTCCTGCCATCGCTGATGTGAACCATAAGAGGCCTGTTATGACCCTACGCCGTTCCTTCCTGTTTGCCGCTGTCGCGGCCGTCGCCAGCGTTGCCTCGGCCGCCCAGGCGCAGACCGTGCTGCGCTTTTCCAACTGGCTGCCGCCGACGCATCATGTCGTCACGGAAATGGTGCAGCCCTGGGCCGCGGATGTGGAGAAGGCCACCGAAGGCCGGGTGAAGCTGCAGGTGCTGCCCGCACTGGGCGCGCCGCCGGCGCATTTCGATCTGGTCAAGAACGGCGTTGCCGATGTCGCGTTTGGCGTACATGGCTATACGCCGAACCGCTTCAAGCTGACTGAGATGTCGGAACTGCCGTTTACCACCGATCATGCGGTGGTGAACTCGCTAGCCTACTGGCGCACCTATCAGAAGCATTTCGCCAAGTACAACGAGCATGAGGGCGCCCATCTGCTTGGTCTGTGGACCAACGGCCCGTATCAGCTGTTTACCAAGGCCAACGCCTTTACCAGCCTGGACGCGGTCAACGGCATCAAGATCCGCATCCCCGGTCCGACGGTGGAGCGTATCGCCAAGGCGCTGGGCATGACGCCGATCTCCTCGCCGCTGACCGAGGCCTATGAGCAGATCTCGCGTGGCGTGATCCAGGGCATGTTCCAGCAGAAGGAAACGGTGATCGCCTTCAACATGACCCAGCATATGCCGGTTGCCAGCTTCGTGCCGGGCGGCTTCGCCCATTCCAGCCAGTTCATGGTGATGAACGAGGCCAAGTGGAAGGCATTGGAGCCGCGCGACCGCGACGCCATCGCCAAGCTGTCGGGCGAGGCGATGGTCAAGCGCTTCGCTGCCGTCTGGGAAGCCAAGGAAGCTGCCGCACTGGCAAAGTTTGCCGAGACCGGCGTGAAGGTGACAAACGTGGAAGGCAAGCTGCTGGATGAGCTGCGCGGCAAGCTGCAATTTGTCACAGACGAATGGCTGGCCGAGGCGACCAAGAAGGCGCCGGAGGCCGCCACGGCGCTGAACGAATACAAGGCCGCGATCCCGGCGATCGCCAAAGAGCTGAACGTGAATCCGTGATGGCTGACGACAGATTCAGCCTTTACGACCTTCGCATCGAATGGGTGCCGGGCGACCGCTGCTTCTGTGCAGCCAAGCCCGGCGACCATTTCGAATTGCATGGCGAGCAGCTGCATTTTCCGCCGGGCCAGTCCTGGTCGATCTATACCCTGGCAGCCCTGCTGCCGCTGCTGCCGGCCAAGCAGCGCGAGACGCATCCGAATGACTGGATGACTACCGACGCGCTGGTGGCCTGTCCCGATCCGAACTGCAACGCGAAATTCCGCATCCGCCGTCTGGGGAAGCGCGAATTCCGTCATTCCGAAACCACTGCCGTGCCCCTGACGAGGAACGGCGACAGCGACAAGTCAGAGTGAGAGCATGGTAGAGCGTTACGAACTGGCCCCCGGCTACACGATGTCGCGGCTGCTCAAGGGCGGCTGGCATCTCGCTGGCGGCCACGGCGAGGTGGACCGCGACCAGGCGATCCGCGACATGGCGGCCTTTGTCGAGGCCGGCATCACCAGCTTCGACTGCGCCGACCATTACACCGGCGTGGAAGAACTGATCGGCGATTTCCGCGCAGCCTACCCAGAGCTCGGCAAGAAGATCGAGATCCATACCAAATTCGTGCCGGATTACGACCGGCTTGCCACTTGTGACCGCACTTATGTCGAGAGCATCATCGACCGCTCGCTGAAGCGCCTGCGCGTTGATTGCCTCGACCTCGTGCAGTTCCACTGGTGGAATTACACCATCCCCGGCTATGTCGAGACGATGGGCGTGCTGGACGATCTGCGCCGCGCCGGCAAGATTCGCTATCTCGGCTTGACCAATTTCAACACGACGACGATGCGCGAGATCCTCGCCGCCGGTGTGCCGGTGGTCGCGATCCAGTTGCAATATTCGCTGATCGATGGACGGCCGGAGCGCGGCATGGTCGATCTCTGCCGCGAGCACAAGATCGGGCTGCTCTGCTACGGCGCGCTGGCCGGCGGTTTCTTAAGCGAGGCCTGGCTCGGCAAGCCC
>Ga0065720_1003068_pt1 | contig 56390 bp, 44 predicted proteins | sample Thericmetagenome_FD_59107 | JGI IMG/M metagenome (GOLD analysis project Ga0065720, IMG submission 59107) | Thermophilic microbial communities from the Joint Bioenergy Institute, California, USA of rice/straw/compost enrichment - eDNA_2 v2... | ecosystem: Engineered > Solid waste > Grass >... | reverse complement strand
TTGTTAAAGCGCGCTATTAATTCTTGTTCATCATTTGGGTTTGCTTCCATTACTTACCAGTCATTAACAGTTGAGTGATACAAAAATCGTGTATAAATATTAGAAAATTGAAATATTCATTCCCTGGGGACTTATCAACAGCAGAAAAGGTTAGAATGGATATGGTTTGGAGCCTTAGTTGTGCAAGGTTAATCAAAATCATGAAAATACCCAAATGGGGCCATAAATGAAGTAATGGTAACGGTGAGACGTAGTGTAATTATTTTAAGTGGGTGTTTATTTACTTGGAAGAAGAAGCTATACCAGGTTTGTAAAAAACAAACCGCCCCAGTTGGGGCGGCTGCTCTTCACCAGAGCTTAACCAGAATCGTCACCACCAAATTAAGTCGAATCGTGGAGTAAAGTTTACTCACAATGGGCCATTTAATTCAGTTGAATTTTTTTTCTCTCATGGCAATGTTATTTGTTCCGAAAAAAGATATTTTGACCGCATACAGGCATCGTAGTAATCTGCATATACGCCCCAAATTCTCTGTAATTAGCCTCATTAACTCGTGCGTATCGCAGGTATTTTAAGCGTCTTTTCACTTTGTCTTTTTCCTGCCCGTTGTGCCGCACATAATATTAGCTGACAACAATACATCTTGCTTTGTGCTAACCGTGCTATATAACAGGCATAGTCACCTGTAAAAGCGATAATTCAAAGTAATGGACCAGGGCGCAGTTATTTTTATGTTTTTTTGCAAATCAAATTGATCCAGCAGCAAATGATAATTCCATTTACCTTCACAGAAGCTATTAATACCAGGCGCGTATATTTCTTAAACATCCCATTTCCTCAATTGGAAGTGTAAAAATTCCCTGATTTACTTTTGGTGGTTATGCAGCGTTTTAATGCGTTTTTGGAGCGTTTTTTTTAGTTTTTGCAATTACGAGGGGCGGGGTGAAAATGGAAGCAAACTCAGGGTGATTTTTTGCATTCATGAAACGCGCAAAAAACTTCCAATCCCAGATATTTGTACTTCCAAACTCCACGTTATTGTACTATGAGCAAATTCCCGGTTTACCTGCTTTGTAGCGCGTTAATAGCCTTTATGGCATCCTGTGGTAGTTCCCGCCAAGCAACCGCATCGCCTACCGAAACCCCTTCGAGGTATCTACCGCCTCTGCCCGAGTCGCGCATCGAAATTCCTGTAAAAGTGTATATGCGTCCTTTGCTGTCGCTGATGGATTCCCTCACTTCCCGCGAATTCACCAACGACCAGTGGCCCAACTATACGCAGAGCAGTTGTGATTTCCGCTACAAATACCGCTTTGTGCGTTCTCCGTTTCAAATCAGTTGCGTAAACAACAAGGTAAGTATCCGCTTTCGGGGCAATTACCAGATTGCAGGCAGCAGATGCGTATGTGCTTTCGACAAACAGGTAACGCCCTGGGCCAGCGGCAGTTGCGGATTTGGCAGCGAACCCCTGCGGCGGGTAGATGTGGCTATCAGCAGCACCTTGTCGCTGATGCCCAATCACCAGGTAATTACTTCCACCGGGCTGGAATCGTTGCAGGCACTGGACAAATGCGAAGTAACGCTGATGAACAACGACATGACGCCCCTGGTGATGGACAGCATCAGGGCATCGGTAAACAGTTATTGCAGCACCTTCGACCAGTTTGTACAGGCGCTCAACAACCATGAACTGTTACAACGCTGGCGCAGCAAAGGCAGCCAGGTGATGCCGGTAAGCAGCTATGGTTATCTCAATTTGAACCCCTCACTGTTGCGCATCGGGCGGTTTAATATTGTAAAAGATACCTTGTACTTCTCCCTGGGATATTATGGCTACCCGCGTTTTTCGTCAGATAGTCTGCAACTGGTCACCAACAAACCTTTACCTTACATTCAAACGGCAGATACCAAAGGCGGCATCAGCACCTATCTTGATGCAGTGTATGAATACAAATTTTTCAACCAGTTACTCAACGACAGCCTGCGCGATAAACCATTTGAAGTAGAAGGCAGAACATTCGTTATAAAAGATGTGCAGATCGGCGGCACCAATGAAGGAAAAATCCGCGTGGATGTAGCTTTTGCCGGCAGCCGCAAAGGCGTATTGCATATCAGCGGCACTCCCGTGCTCGACACCGCCACCCAGGTATTGTCCATGCCCGATGTAAGCTTTTCGCTGGACACCAAAGACATGCTGATGAACATCGCCAAAGGACTGTTCCGCAAAAAGATCATGAAACAACTGAAAGACCAGGCCGTGCTCGATATTGCTGCTCTTATAACCCGCAACAAGACTGCCATCGAAGCCCGCATGAACCAGCCGGTAACGCCCTGGATGAGCACGGCAGGTACTTTGCAGGAAATCCGTTTGGTGGGTTTGTTGCCCCAGAAAGATTATATACAAGTACAGGCATACATACGGGCAAATATTGCATTAATTGGACACCCTCCGGCTAATCTGTTGAATATGAGCCTTTAGCATATTGAAAAAAGGAGTTAACAAGAGCAACCCGCCCGCCTTTTTATCCGTAAATAGCAATTGAGTTGCCCGGCCAACAGGCGTCAGTCCGCCCGGCAGCAACAGCTCTTATCCGTAAATAGCTATTGCGTTGCTGGTTACAGGGTACGCGTTTCAGGTTACAGGATACAGGTTACCCGTACATGAAACGGTATCCCGATGGAACTTTTCTGTAACCGGCAACTGGTAACCTGTAACCTGTAAGAACATGCCAACCAAACCAACGCCCTTTGCTTATAGATAACTCAAAGATCATCTCATTGCTGAATGGCTGCAGAAGGAACGACCGCAACAGCCAGAAGGAGCTCTATTACCTGCTCCGGGGCTTTGCCATGAAAATCTGTTACCGGTATACCAACAGCAATGAAGAATCGGAAGAGATCGTGAACGAAGGGTTTGTGAAATTGTTCAAAAACATTCATCAGTTTGATGAGCACCGGCAGGAAGATACCCTGCTGTCGCTGAAGGGTTGGTTCAAGCGCATACTGGTGAACACGTGCATAGACCATTACCGGAAAACAAATGCTTCTGTAAACGGACATTTACTGAACCAGGAATCGGAAGCCATACCGGACCAAAGCGAAACAGGAATAGATGTTTTATCTTATAAAGAAATCATTGAAGCAATCCGTTTATTGTCGCCAGGGTATCGGGCGGTGTTTAACCTGTTTGTGATAGAAGGACTCAGCCATGAAGAGATATCGAAAAAACTCGGTATTTCTGTGGGCGCCTCGAAATCAAACCTGTCGAAAGCCAGGGATAACCTAAGAAAACTATTGCTGAACAAATCGGACATAAAGATATATGTATCCCCTCAATGATAAAGACCTGGACCGTTTGAGCCGTGAAGCTGCCGAGCAGTACGATGTGCCACAAAGCACATCGGGCTGGGAGCATTTGCAAAACCGGCTCGACCAGGAACTACCTGTACGGGAAAAGCGCAGGCGTCGCTTCCTGCTGCTGCTCCTGGCGGTGCTTGTGGCCGGCGGTGGTCTGGTATACATGCTGACCGGGTCGCCTGAAGAACAACGCAACATTGCCGGCCAGCCTGGTAAAACGGTTGTATCTCCTGGTGCCAAACCATCAGCAGGCACCGGTGTGTCCGATGCGCCTGCTGCTTCTTCAAGCGAAAAGAATACTGAAGATGAAGTGGTGATGCAACTGCCGGAAAAACCGGTAAACAACAGGCAGCCATTGCCTGCAGAAAAATCTTTGCAACCAGGCGGCACTTCCAATCCAACGTTAGTGGACAAACGAAATGATGATTATACAGCTGATCGGCCGGCTTCACCCGGCAGCAGGGCAGCGGACAGTGGTGTACCCTCCCGCTCGGCGCGTGAACAAAAGCAGGATGCAACTGATGCAAAGGTGAAACAGGATAAGGCTCTCCCCCTCACACAGGTGAAGCGGCACAATGAAACGCCCGGCGAACAAGAAGGCAAGGAAGCCATTGCAGCAACGAAACACGCTAAGGATGCACCCATAACACCAGTGCAACCAGGCAAAGACGCGCTGCAACCTGAACAAACGCAGGACAAAGTGAACAATGAAGGCAATGCCTCTGATGTATTCTCACAAAAATCATTACCAGCATCGCTGCCACAATTGGCAACAGCCTCTTCACTGCTTCGGTCAGGCATCCCCTACCCCGGCCAGTTACCGGTGGCAGCAGCACCTGCTCCGGCTGCACAACAGGCAAATAAAATACATCCCCAACCGGTACGGCAGTGGGAGTTTGGCATAACCGGTGGTCCGGATTACAGTCATGTAAAGAACAAATATTTCGACAGGTCCGGTTTCAATATCGGCGTAACAGTGGGCTTCCGTTTCTCGGACCGCTGGCAGGTAAATACCGGTGTTCTGTATGCGAAAAAATATTACAAAACCGCCGGTGAAGATTTCAAACCTACCTACTGGCCCCAGAACTGGGAAATGTTATTGACTTCCGGTGAATGCTCCATGCTGGAGATTCCGCTGAATATCCGGTACGATATCAGCTACAACGAGAAACGCCGCTTTTTTGTGAGTGCGGGCGCGTCTGCCTGGCTGATGGATAACGAAAATTACATTTGCACCTATAAATATGGCAGCAATGTGTACAACTATCCCTGGCTTTCCGACGCCAATGCGGAATACCTGGTATCGAGCCTGAACTTTTCTGCAGGGTATGAACGCAACATCGGCAACCATTTTTCCATACAGGCAGAACCTTATTTGAAATTGCCGGTAAAGAAAGTGGGATGGGGCAATATTAACCTGGGGAGTTATGGAATGCTATTTTCGGTGAAGTATAGGTTGAGGTGATAATGCGGCCTCCTCACCTCGCCTCAAACCATAGCTCCTTTTCATCATTCCACGCACCATTATAATTAATAAACAACTCTTCCCCTGCCTTCACAGCCCGTACGGTTCGCACCGTAATCTGCTGCAGTTCATAATCCATTTCATATTCACAATTCGCCCGGTAAGAATGATTGTACACAGCCACATACCCCAATGCCATACAACATTGCTTTCCCCCTTCGCCCCATTCAAAAATATAATCGTGCAACAATGTCTTATCCAGATATACCCGTTCTTCCCCGCTCATCACCACCACCGGCGACACTTCCACAACGGTATCTTCCGGTAAATCTGCTGCAGTAAATACTCCTCTTCCCATGTGCTTTGTAGGAGCAATGTATATACAGGGTAAAATCATAGGGTGAAATTAGAGAGTTTCGTTGTAGCTACAGTACCCCTGGCAGAATAAGGCCTAATTTTAAATCAGCTTCTCTCATTTACCTAAATTTGGGCATGACTACGGAACTTGAGCAATCGAACCTGAAAGAACGATTCCTTGAGCTGGTACAGCAGGAAGATGTGCTGGCCATGCGCGATTTTCTGAACGATCAGAATATCAGCGACGTGGCCATGCTGATCAATGAATACCCGGAATATGAAAGCCAGATCATCAGCAACATGCATATCCACCGGGCAGCAAGTGTGTTCAAGATCCTCGACCTGTCAACCCAGAAAACCATTATCCAGGAACTGCCCCCGTTCAAGACTGCAGAGTTGCTGAACCAGCTCCCCGCCGACGACCGTACCGACTTTTTGGAAGAATTGCCCAGTGAAGTAGTAAAAGAACTGGTCCGTACACTCGACCCCGAAGAACGCAAGGTAACACTGGCCCTGCTCGGATATCCAGAAAGCAGCGTGGGCCGCCTGATGACGCCTGACTATATAGCTGTGCAGGTTGACTGGACCATGCAGGAAGTGCTGGACCATATCCGCGAAGTGGGCAAAGACAGTGAAACCATCGACGTGATTTACGTGGTGAACGATCGCGGTGAGTTTGTAGACGACATGCGGATCCGGGAAGTAATTCTCACCAGCCCCGACAGAAAAGTAGGCGACATCATTGACCACCGCTATATAGCCCTGAACGTGCACGACGACCAGGAAGTGGCCAACCAGATTTTCAAAATGAACAACCGCGTGGCCTTGCCGGTGGTAGACGACAACAATATACTCCTGGGCATTGTGACCATCGACGACGTGCTGTGGGTGGCCAATGAAGAATTCAGTGAAGACATCCAGAAAATCGGTGGTACCGAAGCTTTGGATGAACCCTATCTTGAAATGCCCATCATCAAACTGTTCAAAAAACGGGTGGTGTGGCTGATTGTGCTCTTCCTGGGCGAAATGCTAACGGCCACGGCTATGGGCTATTTTGAAGATGAAATTGCCAAAGCCGTTGTGCTGGCGCTGTTTGTACCGCTGATCATTTCCAGTGGCGGCAACAGCGGCTCGCAGGCAAGTACCCTCATTATCCAGGCCATGGCCGTAGGGGAAATTACCATCAGCGACTGGTGGCGCGTAATGCGCAGGGAAATCATTTCAGGATTGTTGCTGGGCAGCGTACTGGGACTGATCGGTTTCTTTCGCGTAGTGCTGTGGAATTCAGTTTTTCATACCTATGGCGACCATACCATGCTCATTGGACTGACCGTAGGCTTTTCACTTATCGGCGTAGTGTTGTGGGGCACCGTGTCGGGTTCCATGCTGCCGATCATGCTGAAAAAACTTGGCGCCGACCCGGCCACCTCCTCTGCTCCCTTTGTAGCTACGCTGGTGGACGTAACCGGCCTTATCCTGTATTTTTCCATGGCCTATATCTTTATGGGCGGAATATTGCTTTGACCCGAAACACACACAACCAGATAACACATGAAGAGAATTACTGCCATGCTGCTGTTCCTTGTAACAGCCATGCCCTTATTCAGCCAGAGCCAACTGACCATTGAAAAAATCATGCGCGACCCGAAATGGATCGGCACTTCCCCTTCCGGCGTATACTGGAGCGCAGATGGAAAATACCTGTTGTTCAACTGGAACCCCGATAAAAACGTTTCCGACTCGCTATATTACATCACCCCCAACCAGCCAACACCACAAAAAGCAACATATTCTTTCCGCCGCCAGATCGTCGATGCCAACGATGTGCGGTACAACGCCTCCCGTACCGCGTACGTATACGAACTTGATGGAGACATTTATATAACAGATGTAAAATCGGGACGCCACCAACGCATTACCCACACCGTGGAAACAGAAAGCAACCCGCAGTTTTCCTTCAACGACACCCGCATTGTATTTACCCGCAATAATAACCTGTATGCCTGGGAACGCAACACCGGCCTGCTGCTTCAATTGACCAACTTCAATACTTCCGGCGAAACCACCCCTGCTGCTGATGCCGGACAGGGACGTTTTGCCGGCCAGCGCCGCGCCGCAGCAACAAGTTCTTCCAACCAGCAGGAAAAATGGCTGGAACAGGAAGCGCTGGAAAATTCCATTGTTTTACAAACCCGCAAAGTAAACCGGGCCTTGCGCGATTCCATTCGCAAACTCACCGGACCGGAAAAAATAGCCCGCGAAATCAAAACCGGCGGCAAAACAGTTTCCGGGCTCAGCATCAGCTACGATGGTCGCTTCATTACCTACCGCCTCACACAGCCTGCCACAGGAGGCAAGAGTACAGTAGTGCCCAACTATGTAACAGAATCTGGTTTCACCGAAAATATTCCTGCACGCACCAAAGTGGGAGCTCCGCAAAGCCAGCAGGAACTGTATGTATACGATCGTGTAAAAGATACTGTGTGGCAGATCAAAACTGATTCCATACCCGGTATCCGCGACCTGCCGGATTATGTAAAAGATTACCCGGCACAACGCGAAAAATTAAAACAGGCTCCGGTACGCACGGTAAGCTTCCAGGTTCCCAACTGGTCGCCGGGCAGCAATTATGCCGTGCTGGATATTAAAGCACACGACAACAAAGACCGCTGGCTCCTGTTGCTGGACGCAGAACGCGGCAACATCAGCCTGCTGGACCGTCAGCGCGATGAAGCCTGGATTGCCGGTCCGGGCATCTGGAGCTTCGGCGGTACCAATACCGGCTGGATTGATAACAACACGTTCTGGTTCCGCTCCGAAGCAAGCGGCTATTCCCATTTATACCTGATAAATGTGCTTACAAAAGATAAGAAGGCGTTGACCAGCGGACAGTATGAAGTGCAGGAAGCAAAACTTTCCAACGACAAAAAATATTTCTACATCATCACCAATGAAGTACACCCCGGCGAAAAGCATTGCTATCGTTTACGCATAAGCGATGGCACAAATGAAAAGCTCACTACCATGACCGGCGCCAATGATGTAGTGATTTCTCCCGATGAGCAATGGCTGGCCATCTTGCATTCCTATAGCAACAAACCCTGGGAATTGTACCTGCAGGAAAACAAACGCAATGGCAAAATCACCCAGATCACTACGCTGGCGCAAAGCGAAGAATTCAAAGCCTATCCCTGGCGCGACCCGGAAATTGTTACCATAACCGCCCGCGATGGCGCCACCATCTATGGACGCTTGTACAAACCGGCCCATCCGCATCCCACCAAACCGGCTGTGATTTTTGTGCATGGGGCCGGATACCTGCAAAACGCGCACAAATGGTGGAGCAGTTATTTCCGCGAATACATGTTCCATAACCTGCTGGCCGATAATGGCTACACGGTACTCGACATCGACTACCGCGGCAGCGCAGGTTATGGCCGCGACTGGCGTACCGGCATTTACCGCCATATGGGCGGCAAAGACCTCACCGATCATGTTGACGCCGCGAAATACCTCACCGAAAAACTGGGCATCGATCCCGAACGCATCGGCATCTACGGCGGATCGTACGGAGGTTTTATCACTTTGATGGCCATGTTTACCACTCCCGGTGTGTTCAACGCCGGCGCCGCCTTACGACCGGTTACCGACTGGGCGCATTATAATCATGGTTATACTTCCAACATTCTCAACCAACCGTTTACCGACAGCATTGCCTACCGCCGCAGTTCTCCCATTCATTTTGCAGAAGGTTTGAAAGGCAATCTTCTTATTTGTCATGGTATGGTTGATGTGAACGTGCACTTCCAGGACGTAGTGCGCCTGGTACAACGACTGATTGAACTGGGCAAGGACAACTGGGAACTGGCTGTATACCCGGTAGAAGACCATGGATTTGTAGAACCTTCCAGTTGGACAGACGAGTACAAGCGTATTTTTAAATTGTTTGAAACCCACCTGAAACGGTAGTTGCCCGGGGCATGGTAGTTAACCATGGGTTTTGAGTACGTTCCCCAAAGGTTAAACCACCTGGCGTCTTTAGCCATGGTGCGCGCACTATAACAGGAAAATCCGCACCTTTTGTACAATAAATCCTTGAAATCCATGGTTAATTCCCCTTGTCGCGCCTTTGCGTGTTTTTGCGGGCTGCCGGTTTATTTTTAATATTGCGCAAGCGTTTGCATATGCCGGGCGTTTTAGAAAACCGCATGCGGGTGCTGTGGGCGGCACAGGTTTTTCTGCAAACTCCGGCGGCGACGCGTGTGAATCCTTGTCCTGAATAACTAAACACTACACCATTATAAATTCAATTTAACCTATGTGCGGAATCGTTGCATATACCGGTCCGAAAGAAGCATATCCTATTATTTTGAAAGGCTTGAAACGCCTCGAATACCGTGGCTACGACAGTGCCGGCGTGGCGCTGCTCAATTCAGGGTTGAAAGTGTATAAGAAGAAAGGCAAGGTAGCCGACCTGGAAGATGCGCTCATAGGAAAAGACCTGCATGCCCATATCGGTATTGGCCATACCCGCTGGGCCACACATGGCGAACCCAATGACCGCAATGCCCATCCGCATACCTCGGCCAATGGCAAACTGGCCATGATCCACAATGGCATCATCGAAAACTATGCACAGCTGAAAAGTGAATTGCTGAAAAAAGGCTACACTTTTGACAGCGATACCGACACAGAAGTCCTGTTAAAGTTTATAGAAGATATCCAGCAAAACAATAATTGCAGCCTCGAAGAAGCCGTTCGGGTAGCCCTGAAACGGGTAGTGGGCGCATATGTGATCATTCTTATTGACCAGGAAAATCCCGATACGCTCATCGCGGCACGCAAGGGCAGTCCGCTGGTAATTGGCATTGGCAAGGATGAACACTTCCTGGCCAGCGATGCCTCACCCATCATTGAATACACAAAAAAAGTAGTGTATGTAAATGACTATGAACTGGCCATTGTAAAGCCCAACGAACTGGTGCTGAAAAACCTGGGCAATGAAAAGATTACCCCGTTTGTACAGAAGCTCGATATTGAACTGGCAGCCATCGAAAAAGGGGGCTTCGATCATTTCATGCTGAAGGAAATATTCGAGCAGCCCAACTCGGTGTTTGATTGTTTGCGTGGACGGCTCGACGCCACTGCGGGCACCATCACCATGGCCGGCGTGGAAAACAACATCGATCAACTCAAAAACGCCAAACGCTTTATCATAGTGGCCTGCGGCACCAGCTGGCATGCCGGCCTGGTGGCAGAGTATGTTTTTGAAGAACTCTGCCGCGTACCGGTAGAAGTGGAGTACGCATCGGAATTCCGTTACCGCAACCCGGTAATCAATAAAGACGATGTGATCATTGCCGTTTCACAAAGCGGCGAAACTGCCGATACGCTGGTAGCCATCGAGAAAGCGAAAGAACAGGGCGCAACGATTTTTGGTGTGGTGAATGTGGTGGGTTCTTCCATTGCCCGCGCCTCCCATGCCGGCGCCTATACCCATGCAGGTCCCGAAATTGGTGTGGCCAGTACCAAAGCGTTTACAGCCCAGTTGGTAGTGCTGATCATGATCGCGTTGAAAATTGCGCATGAGAAAGGCACCATCAACAACAAACGCTTCATGCATTTGCTGAACGAACTCCATGATATTCCCGACAAAATAGCTGCGGTGCTGAAAACCAGCGAGGAAATCAAAAAGCTCGCTGACAAATACAAGGATGCCCGCGACTTCCTGTACCTGGGCCGCGGATACAACTTCCCTGTAGCACTGGAAGGGGCCTTGAAACTGAAAGAAATCTCCTACATCCATGCCGAAGGCTACCCGGCGGCCGAAATGAAACACGGCCCCATTGCCCTGGTGGATGAATCCCTTCCCGTAGTGTTTGTTGCTACCAAAGACTCATACTACGAAAAAATCGTGAGCAACATCCAGGAAATCAAGGCCCGCAAAGGCAAAGTAATAGCTGTGATCAGCGAAGGCGATGAAGTAATCACCCAGATGGCAGACGATGTGATCACCATACCCGAAGCCGATGAACTGGTGGCACCTATCCTGTCGGTGATTCCGCTGCAATTGCTGGCCTATTACATTGGCGTAGGCAAAGGTTTGGATGTAGACAAACCCCGGAATCTCGCCAAAAGTGTTACGGTGGAATAAAGACCGCAGCAGCTTACCTGCACAACCGGATTACGGATTTTAATGTCGAATTACGTATTGCATGAACCAAATCAAACGCAGTCCGCTCAATACGCTGGGATATAATTTTATTCCTCCGAAATATCTTCCTGCGGGAAAAGATGAATACTACCTCCGCAACCGCCAGAACAGGAATGGCATTCATTACCGCCACCTCACTGCCTGGGAAATTGAAATGCTGGTAAGAAACCGCAATACTTCCGACGACTGGAACAAAATACTGGTATCGGACGCTTTCAATCCCGAACTGGTGCAGGATTGCAAATTCTTCGGGCTGGTGCGCATTGGTAAACTGGAACCGTACTACCTCGAGTTTCATAACCTGCGCCGGCCGGTGGGTTTGTACAACAGCACCATCATCAGCTGCGACCTCGGCAACAATGTGGTAGTAGACAATGTGAACTATATCTCCCACTATATCATTGGCAATGACGTGATCCTCGTAAACATCAACGAAATTGCCACTACAGACCATTCCAAGTTTGGCAATGGTATACTGAAAGAAGGCGAATCCGAAAGCATCCGCATCTGGCTGGAAGTGTGCAATGAAAATGGCGGCCGCCGCATCATTCCATTCGATGGCATGTTGCCCGGCGATGCCTGGATGTGGGCGCATTTCCGTCATGACGAAGCGTTGCTGGAAAAATTCAAGGAATTTACCGCCCGCAAGTTCGATGCCCATCGCGGGTACTATGGCACCATCGGCGACCGCACCGTGATCAAGAACTGTCGCATTATAAAAGATGTAAACATCGGCAGCGATGCTTACCTCAAAGGGGCCAACAAAATCAAAAACGTTACCATCAATTCATCTGCAGAAGCCAAATCGCAGGTAGGTGAAGGATGCGAACTGGTGAACGGCATTATCGGTTATGGATGCCGGTTATTTTATGGCGTTAAGGCGGTACGCTTTGTACTTGCGTCCAACTCGCAGTTGAAATACGGCGCGCGACTGATCAATTCCTACCTCGGCGACAACAGCACCATCTCCTGCTGCGAAGTACTGAACTCGCTGATATTCCCGGCACACGAACAACACCATAATAATTCATTCCTGTGTGCTGCCCTGCTGCAGGGACAAACCAATATGGCTGCCGGTGCTACCATTGGCAGCAACCACAATTCGCGCAGCCCGGATGGCGAGATCGTGGCAGGACGCGGTTTCTGGCCGGGACTTTGTGTAAGCCTCAAGCACAACTCACGTTTTGCCTCTTTTGTCATATTGGCTAAAGGCGATTATCCCTGCGAACTCAATATACCCATCCCTTTCTCGCTTGTCAGCAATGATGTAAGCAACGACCAGTTGATCGTTATGCCGGCCTATTGGTTCCGGTACAATATGTATGCGCTGGCACGTAACTCATGGAAATATGTTGACCGCGACAAACGCACCAACAAAACCCAGCTGATAGAATACAATTTCCTGGCGCCGGATACCATCCAGGAGATTTTGCAATCGCTCACCCTGCTGAAATTGTTCACCGGCAAAGCCTGGTTGCAACGCGAAGGCAATCATAAAAATTTATCTGAAGAAGAAATCATTGCCATTGGCGCACGCCTGCTCGACAAGAAAGACCCGGCGGTGGAACAACTCGAAATACTGGCCACCGGTTTTGAAAACAGCAAGCGCAAAGTAAAGTTGGTGAATGTATTGCCTGCTTACCATATTTTCAGGGAATTAATAGTATACTACGCCGTGCAGCAATTGCAGGAGCATATACGCAGCAACAAGATCAAATCATTTGATGAACTGATCGAAAGCCTGCCCAACAGGGTAACGCTGCAGGATTGGCTGAATGTGGGCGGACAACTCATCATGCGCAGCGAACTGGACAAACTCATTCGCCAGATTCATACCGGCAAAGTAAAAAGCTGGGAAGAAGTGCACCAGTTTTATGTGACCCAGGGCGAACAGTATGCGCAGGGCAAACTGATGCATGCCATGGCCGCGCTCCGCGAAGCATGCGGCATATCGCTCAAGAAAGCATCACCGGCGGTACTGAGAGCATTGCTGGAACAAAGCATACTCACCCGCGAATGGATGGTGGAGTCCATTTACCAGTCAAGGGCAAAAGACTATAAAAATCCTTTCCGCAAAATGGTCTACGAAAACAACGAGGCCATGGAAAAAGTGCTCGGCAAACTGAGTGAAAATACTTTTATCAAACAGGAGCAAAAAGCACTGGACGAGTTCAAGGCGTCTATGCAGCAGCTGATGCGGAAATTCAAGGCCGCACCGGTAAAATAACGCCTATAAAAAGTTACAGGTTACGATGGCGTCGTGTAAGGTGCAGCAAATGGTAGCACTTCAACAAGTCTTGTACACCACCATGTCACTCACTTCTGTTGACGCGTTTGTAACCTGTAACCTGCTATTGATTACTTACTTTAATCTTTCACAAACGAAACAATACCTGTCACCAGTTGCTCCGCCAACGGCAGCGAAGGGTCCTGGTAAGTAGCCATATTGGCCTGTCGATCGCCGCTTACGATTTTAAGCACATGGTTCATATCCTGTATGATTAGCAGTTTGGCAGCTGGTTTGGCAGCAGCCAGCTTTTCTGCATCCAACACCGGCACCTGGATATCATTGGTGCCCTGCACAATCAGTACAGGTATTGAAAGTTTTTTGATTGCTTCCTGCGGGTTGTACCGGAGCCAGGAGATCATATAAGGTTGTACTGAGGGACGGAAAAGGGTAAACAATCTTCCATCCACCTTATTTACCAGATGCCCTTGCTTCAGGCTGTCCAGCACTGGTATGGATAACTGGTATAATTCTTCTGAGGCGACTTTTAATTGTTCCTTCAACACTTCATCAATAGGTCGGCCGGTGCCTGCAATGGATACAAACTGGTCGGCGCCTGCGTTGGCAGCCGCCACCATGCCTATCAGTGAGCCTTCGCTGTGACCGATGACAACTACTTTCGAAAATCGTTTGTCTTTTTTCAGCAAGCTGATCCAGCCTGCCGCATCATTGATATAGGTTTCAAAACGCAGGTCGGCTTCTTTCATGCCTGCTTTGGCACTGCCGCCTATACCTCTTTTATCGAACCGTACGGACGCAATTCCATTGTCGGCCAGCGCGTGCGCCAGCAATTTCAATGCATCATTTCTGGTAAAGGCACTGTTGCCGTTCCGGTCGGTTGGCCCTGAACCTGCTATGATCAGTGCTACGGGAATACCTGTAGATTTATCCGGTAAAGTAAGCGTACCGGCTATAGTACCCGAATCCGTTTCGAGGTGGATGTCCGATTCATTGTACGAAGTGTCTGCTACCTGCCGGCCAAATGTCGTTATATGTAACAACAAAACATAGATACAAATGACTATTCTGCGCATGTTCATCATTTTGAGTGAAAAGAATTACGGGCAGTTAGTAGCAAACATTTCCCAAAAGTTACCATTTTTCTGCCAGCTATATTCATCAACGAGCCGTACGCCGGCCAGCACGTTACCGGCATCCTCAGCATTACGCTGGCGCATCCGGACGCATGTCCATCCCCCGCCGGCGGGGCGCCAGCAGCAACTTACAGCGTCAACCTGTTTCAAGCAACCGCCTAAAACCCCTTCTGCTCCACCCCACTCCCGGCGGCAGTACTGCCAGCCCCTTTCACATATTTCTCCAGCCACGCATGTTGCTCATACAGCATATGCAAAATATTCTCCCTGCCCTTATACCCATGCGCCTCGTACGGCAGCGATACAAAACGCACCGTGCCGCCATGGCCTTTTACGGCATTAAACATCCGCTCGCTTTGCACGGGGAAAGTGCCGGGATTATCATCCATTTCTCCATGAATCAACAACAACGGCGTTTTGATCTGGTGCGCATAACTGAAGGGGCTCATCGCAAAATATAATTCAGGCGCCTCCCAATACGTGCGCGCTTCATTCTGAAAACCAAAAGGCGTAAGTGTGCGGTTATAGGCGCCGCTGCGGGCAATGCCTGCTTTAAACAAATTCGTATGCGCCAGCAGGTTAGCCGTCATAAAAGCGCCGTAACTGTGTCCGCCGATAGCCACGCGATTCCTGTCGCCCACTTTCATTTCAGCCAGTTTATTGATGGCCGCTTCCGCATTCATGCGTAACTGGTCCACGAAATTGTCATTCGGTTTTTGTTCAGGCGATGCGGCCACTATCGGCATTTCCGCATTGTCCAGCACCGCATACCCCTGCGTTACCCAAAACACGGGCGAGCCATAGTTGATGGTAGTAAAACGGTGTTCCGAACCACGCACCTGCGCAGCATCGGACGCAGAATTGAACTCACGCGGGTAAGCCCAGATCAATACCGGAAGCGGTTGGTCTTTTCCAGGCTGATAACCTTTGGGCAGGTACAAATTACCGGTAAGGTCCACGCCATCTGCGCGCTTATAGAATATTTTTTCTTTGGTGATGCCTTCCAGTTGCGGATAAGGATTGGTAAAACTGGTGATCTGCCGGTCGGCCACACGCCGTTTCAGGTTTTTGATATAATAATTCGGTACTTCCGTTTGCGATTCGCGGCGCGTGAGCAATACCAGTTGCTCCGGGTCCAGCACATCAGCCACCATTTCAAACACGCCTTCGGAACAACGCCAGATGATGTCCGTCTTCTTGCTGGCCAGATCAAAGCTGGCAAGAAAAGGAAGATCGCCTTTGGGCGAACTGCCGGTGGTGTTATTCATCAACAATCTGGTGTTGTTATGCGACGTGAAAACTACCTGCCGTCCATACTTGTTTTTGATAGTTACGGGATTGCCGGGGTGGTTATAGGCATCGGTAGTATTGCGCTCCCACAGCAATTCCATATTACCCGTAGAAGGATCGAAGCGATGCGTGCGGCTCAGTTGCTTGCCGGCAAGCCCTTCATTCACCAGCGCCAGCGATGCATTGCCCCATTGCACATTGCGGAAACGCATGGTTGTTTTAAACAACAATGTTGGCGTTCCGGTAAATGGCGCAGAAAGCGCATATACAGCATCGTGATATTCTGTTTTCTTTTTGATTAATCCGCTGTCCAACGGTTCGCACCAGGTAATGGTAGCAGGTTCATCATCGCGCCAGTGAAAACTGCGCGGCACGTTTTGTACATTGTCAAAACCGGAAGGGCTGGTTTCCGCAGAAGGCAGTTCAGCCAGCACTTTCACCGTATTTCCTTTCATATCCCAAATGCTTACCACAGAAGGAAATCCTGTTGCCCGCACGAGGTAAGAAAATGGTTGGTGAAGGGTACGGACCAACAGGTATTGTTTATCGGGACTTAAACTGATTGAACTGTAAATGGCCGGTTTACCGATTTTGGTTTCCACGCCATTCACATTTTTCACCAGTTGTGTGGTAGCATAAAATTCAAACAACTGCTCATCATAAGGGGAGCGGATCAGGTCCTGGTACGTGCGGCTGGGTGCGGCCTTGCCAAGATTCTCCTGCACAGCCGGGCCCTTTGGAGTTAGTGGTTTGGACGGTGCAGCAGAAGCAGGTTGCAAAATGGTTTTGTATAGCAGCGTGTTGTCATCCACCCAAACATATTCTGCCCCGAGGATTATATTGAGCGGTTGCTTGTTTATTTTAACTGCTTGCTGTGTAGCAATATCCACCACATACAAATCTACCTGCGAAGCGGCAGTATGTGTAAAAGCAATCTTTTTTTCACCGGGGCTCCAGGTAATATTATCTGCCTTCAACGATGCCGGCAGTCCGGTTATATTGTATGTTTTTCCTGAAGGAAGATGTTTCAATACCAGGTTGTTCACAAACGACTGGCGACTCGGTGCAAAATTGTTGGGGTTGATGCGGAATCCTGCAATGCGCAGTTCCGGGCGTGCCAGTTCTTCCACCGGCGGATACCCGTCGCTTTCTTTCAACAGCATCCATTCGCCATTGCTGTTGACGGTAATACCGGGGGTTGGTTTTGAAAGCACCAGGTCGGCAATTTCCTTCGGAGGCAATTGATATCCCTGGTCCTGTGCAGCAGCGATCTGGAACAAGCATACGATCGCTACAAGTAGCCATTTTCTCATGTTAGTGCAGTTTTAATACGGAATACAAGTTCAATAAATATGACGTCAATCAGGCAAACAATCTTCCGTACGGGACTGCTATTGAGTAAATGGCGCGGTGGGAAGCCCGACACCGCTGTACTTCATTGACCTGCAGCACGTGTCCATTATCAGTAACAAGCGCTAAGGTTGAAATTATTTTTTCTCATCCCCCTTCTTTCCCTTATTTTTGCGGCTCGTTATGATTATTGCTACACATATCAGCCATCATCATACCCCTTACCTCTGGTAAGCCGGTGGTGCTGTTGTGTGCCATATAAATTTGTAGAGGGCTTACCGGTTTGGTAGGCCCTTAGCTTTTTAAACAGGAAACGATGAAACTTCGAATTGCAATCCAGAAATCCGGCAGGTTGTATGAAGACTCCATACAGTTGCTCAGGGAATGTGGCATTGATCTGCGAAATGTAAAAGACCGGTTAAAAACGGAGTCTGATAATTTTCCGCTGGAAGTATTTTTTCTCCGCGACGATGATATTCCGCAATACGTGGAAGATGGCGTGGCCGATGTGGGCATTGTAGGTGAAAACGTATTGTATGAAAAGAACAAGCAGGCAGAAATTGTGGAAAAGCTGGGATTTGGAAAATGTCGGTTATCCGTAGCCGTTCCCCGCAATGAGCAATACGAAGGCGTTGCTTCCCTCAATGGGAAAAGAATCGCCACCAGTTATCCTTTTCTGGTAAATGAATTTCTGAAGAAGCACCAGGTAAGCGCAGAAATACACGAAATCAGTGGTTCCGTTGAAATTGCTCCCGGCATCGGGCTTGCCGATGTGGTGGCCGACCTCGTAAGCAGTGGCTCGACCCTGCTGATGAATGGCTTGAAAGAAGTGGAAGTGATCATGCAATCGCAGGCCGTATTGATACGAAACCATCAATTACCGGCCGCCACGGTACAAGTGCTGGAAAAACTCCTGTTCCGCATCCGCAGCGTAAAAAAAGCCAAACACAACAAATACATCCTGCTCAATGCGCCCAATGAACGGCTGCAGGAAATCATTGCCCTGCTGCCCGGTATGAAAAGTCCTACCGTGCTGCCGCTGGCGCAGGCCGGATGGAGCAGCGTGCACAGCGTGGTGAGTGAAGACACCTTCTGGGACATCATTGAACAATTAAAAGCAGCAGGCGCCCAGGGCATCCTGGTAGTGCCGATCGAGAAAATGATTATCTAAAAAAATTCATCCTGTTGTAATTTACCCGCCAAAACGATCCATTATGAAGCTTTACAAATACCCGCAACAAGCAGACTGGCAGGAACTGATCAAAAGGCCTTCACTGGACACTGCTTCGCTGGAATCTTCTGTAAAAACCATCCTCGAAGCCGTAAAACAGGAAGGCGATGCAGCCATTTGCCGGTTTACCAAACAATTTGATAAAGCTGATATACAGGATCCCGCCGTACCTGCTGAAGCATTCATGGAAGCGCAGGCTGCACTGGACCCTAAATTGAAAGCGGCTATCCTCTCTGCCCGCGTAAATATTGAAACATTCCACAAAACACAGCTCACCGATACTGCTCCCGTAGAAACCATGCCGGGCGTGCAATGCTGGCGGAAAAATGTGGCCATTGAAAAAGTAGGGCTGTATATACCGGGAGGTTCCGCTCCGCTCTTCTCAACCTTGTTGATGCTGGGTGTACCGGCAAAGTTGGCCGGTTGCAAAGAAATTATTGTGTGCACACCTCCCGATGCGTCCGGCAAAGTGCCGGATGTGATTCTTTTTGCCGCCAAAGCCGTAGGCATCACCAAAGTGTTCCGCGTGGGCGGAGTGCAGGCCATTGCCGCCATGGCTTATGGTACACAATCGATTCCCCGCGTGTCAAAGATATTCGGACCGGGCAACCAGTATGTTACCTGCGCCAAACAACTGGTGCAGCGCGAAGGAGTGGCTATCGATATGCCCGCCGGTCCCAGTGAAGTGGCCATTTTTGCCGATGACTCCGCCAACGCAGCCTATGTGGCCGCCGACCTGCTGAGCCAGGCCGAACACGGCGCCGACAGCCAGGTGCTGCTCGTAAGCACCAGCGAATCCAAACTGCAACAGGTAGCGGAGGAAGTGAACAGGCAGGCCGCTTTATTGCCACGCCAAGCCATCATTCAGCAATCCTTGCAAAACAGCAAGATGGTACTTGTACACAATGAAGAAGAAGCGATGGCGCTGTTGAATGAGTATGCGCCTGAACACCTCATCCTGAGTTGCGATCATGCCCCAACATTGGCAGCGCAGGTGGTGAATGCCGGTTCTGTTTTCCTGGGCCATTATTCACCTGAAAGCGCCGGCGACTATGCCAGCGGTACCAACCATACATTGCCCACCAATGGCTTTGCGCGTATGTACAGTGGCGTTAGTACAGACAGTTTTGTAAAAAAGATCACCTTCCAGCAATTGAGCAAAACAGGTTTGCGCAATATCAGTAATACCGTAATTGCCATGGCAGAAGCTGAAGGATTGTCCGGACATGCCCACGCCGTTCGTATCCGGATGAGCGACAATTGAGCCTTGTAGCAACCATCCCTATGACAACCATCTATTGACCACTATTTACAATTCCGGCAAATGCAATTTGATCTGAATAATCTGTTACGTGATAATATCAAAAACCTTGTTCCCTATTCTTCTGCCCGCGATGAATTCAAGGGCGAAGCCAGCATATTCCTCGATGCCAATGAAAACAGTTATGGTTCGCCCCTCACCAAATGGTACAACCGCTATCCTGATCCGCTGCAGTGGAAACTGAAAGAAAAACTCTCGGGCATTAAGGGCGTGCCGCCGGAAAATATTTTTTTGGGCAATGGCAGTGATGAATGCATCGATGTACTGCAAAGGGCCTTTTGTGAACCGGGCGTCGATAATATTCTGATCTGTCCGCCCACCTATGGCATGTACGAGGTAAGCGCGCACATCAACAATGTTGCTGTAAAAAAAGTACCGCTTACCCCTGCCTTTCAACTCGACCTGCCCGCTATTGAAGAAGCGATTGATGATCATACCAAGATGATCTTCTTGTGTTCGCCCAACAATCCTACCGGCAATTCTTTGCTGCGGGAAGATATTGAAGTGATCCTGAACAACTATTTCGGGCTGGTGGTGATTGACGAAGCCTATATCAATTTTTCGCGTTTCCGTTCATTTACACAGGAACTGAATGACTATCCCAACCTGGTAGTGATGCAAACGCTGAGCAAGGCATGGGGACTGGCCGCGCTGCGCATCGGTATGAGCTTTGCTTCAGTGGACATTATCCAGGTAATGAACAAAGTAAAACCACCCTATAACATCAACCAGGCGTCGCAGGAACTGGCATTGCAGGCATTTGATGAGGTGGAACAGGTGAATGTCATGATCCGCGATATTGTGCAGCAGCGCAATGCTTTGGAAGAAACAATGCAGACGCTCCCGGTGGTACAGCATATATACCCTTCAGATGCCAATTTCCTGCTGGTGAAGGTAACCGACCCGAAAGCTATCTATCATTACCTGTTGCAACAGGGCATCGTGGTGCGCGACAGAAGTAAAGTGGAGTTGTGCGAAGGATGTTTACGCATAACAGTGGGCACCCCCATGGAAAATGAGGCGCTGGTAAATGCACTGAAAAATTACCGGCAGGCATAAAGCACACCTTACCGGCGTTACACTCATTAAAAAGATATTTTGTAGCCTTATACCCTGTGCCCTGAATAACGGTAATTTTAAAGCTCACCTTCTTTAAAAAAATGAGTATGAAATACCTGATTGTTTTTGCACTGGCAGTATTCATAGCGGCTGCAGCTTTCAAAAGCGCTTCGCTTTCGCCCGCGCCCGTTGCTACGCCGGCATTTGCTGAAGACAATGGAGGCATAACCTTACCGGAAGGATTCAGGGCTGTAGTAGTGGCCGATAGCCTGGGCGCAGCACGTCATATCGCTGTTTCCAAAACCGGCGATGTGTATGTAAAGATGGAACGCGTACGCGATGGCCGCGGTATTGTGCGCCTGCACGATGCCAATGGCGATGGTGTGGCAGACCAGATCAGTGCTTTCGGTCCATTCAGCGGTACAGGTATTGCCATTAAAAACGGTTATCTCTACGCTTCTTCCAACAGCGAAGTGTTTCGTTACAAACTCAACGACCGCGAAGAACCCATCAACACGGAACAACCGGAGAAGATCATCACCGGTTTGATTGACCGTAGAGAACACAACTCCAAATCCATTGCCCTCGACGATGCAGGAAATATTTACGTCAACATCGGTGCGCCCAGCAATGCCTGCCAGATTAGAAACCGCACCAAAGGTTCACCGGGACAAGACCCTTGTCCGCTGCTCGATAGCGTAGGCGGCATCTGGCAGTTCAGGACAGATAAACTGAATCAAACCTATAAAGATGGCGAGCGCTATGCCACCGGCATTCGCAATATTGTTGCGCTGGCCTGGAACAATACCGCCAACGATTTGTACGCTGTGCAACATGGCCGCGATCAACTCAATAACCTTTATCCTGAATTATACAACGAGGAACAAAGCGCTGAACTACCGGCAGAAGAAATGTTCCGGGTAAAAAAAGGTTCCGATTTCGGATGGCCCTATTGCTATTACGATCACCTGCAAAAACAAAAAGTGCTTATGCCTGAGTATGGGGGCGATGGCAAAAAAGTAGAACGTTGCGCTGATAAACAAAAACCCATCTATGCATTCCCGGGCCACTGGGGGCCCAACGGGTTGCTGTTTTATACCGGCACGCAGTTCCCGGAAAAATACCGCAACGGCGCTTTCATAGCTTTCCATGGTAGTTGGAACCGCGCGCCCAGGCCACAGGCCGGTTACTTTGTAGTGTTCCTGCCATTCAAAAACGGCATGCCTTCCGGCGATTATGAAATATTTGCCGATAATTTTGCCGGCGGTAACCTGGACCCCGGCAAAGCACGTTTCCGCCCCTGCGGGCTGGCACAGGGACCAGACGGTTCATTGTATATTTCCGATGATCAGAAAGGAAGGATCTGGAAGGTGATGTATACCCAATAGCAGGGGCATTCCGGTTTTACGCATCACCGCAAAACATTGGTTGCATGAAAAGAATCCACATAATTTTCTCACTTGTTGTCATCACTACAGTGTTGTTGTCGGCACAAACCAAACCGGTATCCAAAGAAAGAATGGCGGCCGGCAAAAAAGTGTACGACACCTATTGCCTGACCTGTCACCAGGCCGATGGCACGGGCGTACCGCGCCTGAACCCGCCACTGGTGAAAACAGATTTTGTATTGGGCGATAAAAAGCGACTGATTGGCATTATACTGAAAGGCATGGACGAACAGGTGGAAATCGATGGCAATTACTACAACAATGTAATGGCCTCGCACGATTTCCTCAGCGACCAGGAAGTGGCCGATGTGCTCACTTTTATCCGTAACAGTTTTGGCAACAAGGCCGGCGCCGTATCGCCTGCCGAAGTAAAGGCTGTACGCGCTGCATTGAATAAAGCAAGCAAACGTTAATTCACTTTAATCAACCAAAGTTTTGTTTTGAAACGCATACTGTTTATTGACCGGGATGGGACATTGATACTGGAAGCACCTCCCACTTACCAGCTCGACTCGTTTGACAAACTCAGTTTTTACCCGCACATGTTCGAATTCATGGGCCGCATTGCCCGTGAATTGGATTATGAACTGGTGATGGTGACCAACCAGGACGGCCTGGGCACCGCCTCTTTTCCTGAAGATACCTTCTGGCCCCTGCATAATTTTGTTTTGAAATCGCTTGAAGGGGAAGGCATTCATTTCAGCGCCGTGCATATTGACCGCTCCTTTCCGAAAGACAATGCGCCTACCCGCAAACCGGGCACCGGTATGCTGACGCAATACCTCAACAATCCTGCCTACGATATTGCCAACAGTTTCGTGATCGGCGATCGTATTACTGACGTGCAACTGGCCAAAAACCTGGGCTGCAAAGCCATCTGGCTCAACAATGATCCGGGGCTGGGCGCCGCAGAAATCAAGGACCAACTGGAAGCACTGCAGCCGGTGATAGCGCTGGAAACAAAAGAGTGGAGCGATATCTATTCCTTCCTGCGCATGGGGCTGCGCACGGTTGAACATGAACGTAATACCAACGAAACACAGATCAAAATCCGCCTCAACATCGACGGTTCAGGCAAATCTTCCATTCATACCGGTCTCGGCTTCTTCGATCATATGCTTGACCAGATTGCGCGTCATGGTAAAATGGACCTGCATATTGAAACAAAGGGCGATTTGCATATTGATGAACATCATACCATTGAAGATACCGGCATTGCCTTAGGCGAAGCATTTGCCAAAGCCCTGGCCGATAAACGCGGTATGGAGCGTTATGGATTTGCGCTGCCCATGGACGAAGCCGATGCAAAAGTGCTGATCGATTTTGGCGGCCGCAACTGGCTGGTATGGAATGCCAGTTTCAAAAGAGAAAAAATTGGCGAAATGCCTACCGAAATGTTTTTCCATTTCTTCAAGTCATTTTCCGATGCCGCCCGTTGCAATCTCAATATCGAATGCCACGGCGACAACGAACACCACAAGATTGAAGCAATTTTCAAGGCATTTGCCAGGGCTATCCGCATGGCAGTAAAACGGGACCCGTTGTCGAACTACCTGCCTTCAACGAAAGGAGTGTTATAAAGGTTTTTGGATAAATGGTTGCGCGGAATCCGGGCGACTGTCCTGCAACTTCTCGTCACCGCTTCTTCCCTATTACACCAGCCAAACCAATGCTATGAAAGAAGTGAAAACTGCTGGTGCTTTCGGTTACAGGAACGCGGTACTGGCTATTTATTTGCAGGAAAGCTTCATCAAACAGGTTGAGTTGAATGCCAACCCCCAACGGCATATAGGCGCCCCAGTATACCTGCGCCTTGCTAACGCCAACGCCTACCTGAAAAAATGGAGATACCCAGTATTTGTTGGAAAAAAGTTTGCCGCGAATGTTTACGTCGGCTTCCAGGAAAAGCCCATCGCCTCCCGGTTGCGACTCAGTGATAGTAGTTTCGTCAAGAAAGGAACCTGCCAGCATAGCCGTAAAATCGAAGTAGGGAGAAAGGCCGTCAACGTAATTCACGGCCAGTCCCGGCGCCATTTCTTTCAGTTTGCCAAATTTGCCGTCTTCCAGGGTAGCAGCCAGAGAAGTTGCTCGTATATGCGCGGCCGTTTTATAATCATTCAGTAGAAAGTGTACACCAAGAGTGGGAGCTTGCACGTATTTTTTTTCATCCTGGCAGAGCGCGATGCCCGGCAATACAGCGATTGCTGCAACCAGGCGCTTGATTTTCTTCATACTCCGGTAGTTTTTGAAGGTATGAAGCAAAAATAGCGGAAATAAGCCGAATGCAGTCAGCGCTTCATCCTTCTTCCTTGCCTGTTGCAGCTGCTTCCTGCGGCGCTTCCTTTCCCAGGTATTCCACCTTGACCCTGGTCAAGCCTTTGGAGATGAAGCCCAGCCGGGAGGCGGCGGAGCGACTGAGGTCAATTACGCGCTTGTTTAACCGATGCATGCGATCGATGATGCGGACAACTACCGTTTTTTTGTTGCTCAGGTTGGTCACGCGCACCCAGCAATTGAGGGGATAAGTGTTGCTGGCAGCCGTTATGTTTTTTTGTGAGAATACTTCGCCGTTGGCGGTGGTGCGTCCTTCAAATTTGTCGTGGTAATAACTGGCAATACCTGTCTGCACGGCTGCTACTTTCCGGGATTTGTTTAGCTGGATGCTGTCTGTTTCCTGCGCCACAAGTGCTGCCGTTAACCCTTTGCAGGTCAGGCAAATCAGGAGGAGTTTTTTCATGGGACATGCTTTTACAGTATAGCCTTGTCAGCATAATACCGGTCGCGCAGTGCCTTGTCCTCACCATAAATATCGTCATAAAACACCAGCCGGCCTTCCCTGCCTTCGGTGCTGAAATAGCGGATGAAGATCGGTACGCGGGCAAAGCCAGACACCACGTGCTTTTCCTGTCTTTTGATCCAGTTGCGCAAGGTATCCGGATGATACCGGACCGTATCGTTGCGCACCAGGAAGTCTGCCAGTTTCTGAAATTCCTTTACGCGTACGCAGCCATGACTCAGGGCGCGGTTTGCCTGGTTAAACAACCACCGGGCATTGGTATCGTGCAGGTATACACTATACTTGTTAGGGAAATTGAANTTTAATACTCCAAGTGAATTATCATCACCCTGCCGTTGTTTCAACAGGTACGGAAAATTCTTTTTGTTCAGCCGGTGCCAGTTGATGCTGTCCGGGTGAATAATACTATCGTTTTTGTCTACCACCATCAGGTTTTGCTTCGCCAGGTAATTCACATCCTTTTTGATCTGCGGAAGCATTTCTTTGAAAATGATGCTGTAAGGCACCGTCCACTGAGGATAGGTAATAAAATTGGAAACGCTGGAAGTAAGCAGGGGCGTACGGGTCCTCGGGCTTCCTACGATCACCCGCGATTCCAATACCACTTTGCCGGAATCCACCACTTGCAGGTTATAAGAGGGAATATTTACCCATATGTAGGTGGTGGGCAGCGTATCGGGCAGCAGCCGGTACCGGTCGAGGGTGATGGCCACCCGTTTGAACTTTTCCCAGTCGGTAAAATTCAAAGCCTGTATGGTAGCGGCATTGAGTTTGCCGGTTTCTTTCAGCCCTTTGCTTTTCTGGTATTGGCTGATGGCCTGTTTCCATTCTTCTGCCGTCATGGAATCGCTGGGCGACAACACATAATCTTCTTCAAACAAACGCCGTTGCAGGGCTGCATACAGCGCAGCAGAATCTTTATTGGGCCAGGCAATGTAGGTATGCCGGCGAAACGATCCCACAGAGTCAATGAATTTACCCAGCGCTTCTTTTAGCGCGGTATAACCGCTGTGTTTGGGTTCCAGCTGATGAAAAACGGTAGCTACATTCCGGTAATGCACCAGGCTGTCGAATGCTTTACGGTAAAACTCCTCGCCCAGCACCGTGTCTTTTCGTAACGTAACGCTGTCGTAATCCAGCCTTCCCTGGTTCAGGTGCCTGCATATCTGGAAAAAAGCATCGGTGAGCATGAGATCGGCCCGTGACCAGAGGGCTGCATCGCGCAAAGCATTGGAGTCGGTGGCAATCAGGTTCCGGATGCCGCTTAAGGCGCGGTAGTGGTAGTCAGCAGGAAAAAGCCCATACCGTTCCGCATGGCGGATAAAATTGTACAGGCTGTCGCCGAGCGGCGACCACGCTTCCTGTCCGCACCAGATCGGTTGCCAGTTCCTGCTTTTGTATAAATTATTGACAATGGTATCTTTTGCAAGCACTACGGTATCATTCAGTCTCCCCCGGTTATCAAGCACAAAATCCAGCGCAGCTTTAATATTCCGGCTCACCCGCACATCAAATTGCTCAGGTGCCTCCACAATATCCGATTCCGGTGGCTTCTGCGTGGAGTGGCAGGCTACTATAAAGGGCGTGAATACCAATAACCACCGCCACAGGCCTGAATTCATAGTCTTGTACATATTAGGGAACCCGGGGATAAGCCGGTGCATAAAAACCATCCAACAGATGTATTCAACGTGTAATCCGTTGCAATGTTATACAAAATACCATTTCAGCCGGATTTTTTGATATCTGTGGCGATAATTTTATGCACGCCCGGTACCGTCAAATATCCTGACAATCAGGCCTTACCGCAAGCATTTTCAAGACGAAACGGCGGTATAGGCAGAGGAATTGAGGAAGAATTGAGGTGAAAAGCAAATTAATTGTATTGCTTACTGGCTAAGGATGGCTTGGCCGGACCTCTTCCGGCCCGGTAGACATTGAACTATATAATCCTTTGGCAATCCAGCCCTGCCTTTACTTGAATTTTGCTGTTTTTTCATCCCCTGTTACATGGCCGCCCGAACGGATCTGGATCTGCACATTGCTGATCCATTCCGAACAACCTTTACGGTAAAGCGCTTCGTTCACTTTGTGGAGCAGCCCCATCACTTCTTCGTATGTGCCTTCCAGTATGGTAGCAAACGGGGTTACTTCATATTTCACGCCCGATTGCTGAATAACTTCAATGGCTTCGTCTACCCATTCGTATGGATGTTTGTCCAACACAATCGGTACGATCTGCAGAGAGGCATTAATGGTATAGTTGTGCATGATGACAATAAATAAGGGGGCAAAAATAGCAAAGGGGCAATACAAATCACGCAAAGTAGGTCTGAATACTGCGATATGACCTGCCCTTATTATTTCACGCCCGCTGCGGCCGGCGCCACAATGGCCTCCACATGAATCACAGCATCGGTATTAATAGGACCGTAGATATGGGGAAATGTTTGCGCTATAGAAGGAGACCACTCGTAAATCAACAGGCTTTTCAGTTTACCGGTATCAATAGCCAGCTTTACCAGGTGTTGCTTACCGGAAAAATAGCGTTGCAATACGCCTTCTACCTGCTCTTCCTGCGAGCAGTGGATAAAACCTTCTTCTTTCAGTGAAGGAGATTCGTACCAGCCTTTTTCACGGGCGGGTTCCCATTCGCGTGTAGTGGTGATGTGGTAAATAACAGGCATAGGTTATAGTGTTCTTTTAATGTGTTGCTCCAGCAATAAAAGATCTGCCAGCACAATAGCCGTAACGGCCTCCAGTACAACGGGCACGCGTAAAGCTATGCACAGATCATGCCTGCCCTTCACAGAAAAACTTTCCTGCTTGCCCGTTTCCCAATTCAGCGTCAGCTGTTCTTTGGGCGTGGAAGAAGTTGGTTTGATGGCAATGCGAAACACCAGTTCATTTCCATTGGTGATGCCGCCTACAATTCCTCCCGCATGGTTGGTGCGTGTTTTGCCCGATAAATCTTCGATGGCATCATTATGCTCGCTGCCAAACATCCTGGCCGCAGCAAAACCGGTCCCGAATTCGATGCCACGAACGGCCGGAATGGCAAAAACTGCATGACTGATAAGCGATTCTGCCGAATCGAAGAAAGGCTCTCCCAGTCCTATCGGCAAACCATTGGCCCGGCATTCAACAATTCCGCCTACCGAATCTTTTGCCTCGATGGCTTTTTGCAGGCCCTTATCAGGATCTGCTTCTCCGGCGATTTCTACAATCCGCGCCTGTACCTTGATGTTACCCAGCAATTTTTTGGCAATGACGCCTGCAGCCACCAAACACACCGTTAAACGACCACTGAAATGACCACCTCCACGGAAATCTTCATACCCGCCGAATTTTTTGTGCGCCACGAAATCGGCGTGCCCGGGCCGCGGTACTGCCCGTTGCTTTTCATAATCGCCGGAACGGGTATTTTTGTTTTCAAAAAGTATGGTCAACGGCGCGCCGGTGGTTTTATTGTTAAAAACACCGGTTTTGAATAAGGGAATATCATCTTCTTTACGCGGTGTGGTACCTTTTTGAATGCCTCCTTTGCGCCGTTCAATATCGGCCATGAAATCATCTACGGTAAGCGGCAGCCCTGCAGGACAACCGTCTACCGTAAGTCCTACGCAGTCACCATGTGATTCTCCAAAAATGGTTATACGAAATATGCGACCGAATGAGTTCATGGATTATAGTATGATGAGTGAATGATTTTATGGTTGAAAATTATATTGTCGGGTGCTGCATGGCTTTTTCGTTGGAAACGGACACGGACACCTGCAAGTGGCGCAGGTGATCGTAAAAGTCCGGGTAGGATTTGTTCACCGCTTCGGCATCTTCAATCACCATCTCCCCCTTTGCCTTCAGCGCTGCGACGGCACAAGCCATGGCTATGCGGTGATCGTGGTGGGAATGCACCCGCGCTCCCTGCACACCGGTACCGCCTTTGATGATCATGTCGTCGCCCTGCAACAGGATTTCAATGCCCATTTTGCCAAATTCTTCCTGCAACGTAAGTGCCCGGTTGCTTTCCTTGTGGGTAAGCCGGTTCACGCCTTTGATGGCAGTAGTGCCATCGCAATAGGCTGCCAGGGCAACAAGCGGCGGAAACAGGTCGGGGCACTCGGTAGCATCAAACACAAAAGGCTGCAAGGCAACGCCGGGACGTGGACCGATTGCAATAGCTTCATCCCTTATAGACATTACAGCGCCTGTTTGCATCAATGCCTGCAGAATAGCTTTATCTGCCTGGGTGGATTGCACGTCCAGCCCTTTTACCGTAATCATACCTGCTACGGCGCCGGTTACCAGCAGAAAAGCCGCGCCGCTCCAATCGCCTTCAACAGTATAGGTGACGCCTTTGCCTTCCTGTGGCTTACTGAAGTAGAACTGCTCATAATTGCGGTTTTCCACTTCCCACCCGAAATGTTTCATTACCTGCAGCGTGAGGTCGATATAGGGTTTGCTTTTTAGGTTATTCACGCTGATGGTCACATCAGCAGCGCCGGCAGCCGCATAGGCCATCAGCAAACCCGTGAGGAACTGGGAACTGAGCGAGCCGTCAACGGTAATATTGGCCGGACGCAAAGCTCCCTGTATGTGCAGGGGCAGTTTGCCCTGGTTACTGCGGATTCGGATGCCGAGTTGCGGAAAGATTTCGTCGAAGAAATGCATGGGCCTGGTTACGAGGCTGCCCGTTCCGCTGATGGTAATCTCCTGGTCGCTCAGGGCGGCCAGCGGCGTAAACATGCGTATGCCCAGCCCGCTTTCGCCGCAATTGATTTCGGGCGCCACCGGGCGAACGCCCTGGCTGGTAACCACCAGTTCTGTTCCTTTGTCTTCCACCACAGCGCCCAGTTTCTGAATTACATCCATGGCGGCCTTATCATCATTTGATCTGCCGGGATGCCGGATTACGGTTTTGCCTTTTACCAGCAATGCCGCAGCACAGGCTCTTTGCATGGAACTTTTGGAAGTGGGCGCCTGTATCTCGCCTTTTGGTATGGATGGTTGAATTGTTACGATCATAGTTTGTATGCTAAATCACAAAAACAAATTACATCTGCGTGCACTTGCTATTTTTTCTAAATCAATTGCTCCAATTCGGTTACAGGTAATTGTTTTACCACACCCTTCCCGATTTTTTCCAGCAACACATAGTTCATGGTAGTACGTTCACGCTTCTTATCCATTTTCAGGATATTCAACGCCTGTTGCTTATCGAACGCCAGTTCTGTAGGAAGCCCGTATTGGTTCAGCACCTTGATGACTGCTGCCGTGTCTTTAAAGCGGACCAGCTTTTCTGAAATACGGCATGCCGCCGCCATGCCAATGCTGATGGCCTCTCCGTGTCCCAGCACATACATGTTTTCAATGGCATGGCCGAGGGTATGGCCGAAATTGAGCAGCCGCCTTTCACCCGTTTCGAATTCATCCTTTCGCACTACCGCAGATTTTATGGAAGCATTCTTTCTGATCAGGGCTGATAGCGCTGTTTTATTTTTTTGGAAGTGCGACAGTTTGTTTCGTTCGAGTTCCCGGAACATGGCTGCATCCTTAATGCAACTGTGTTTGATTATTTCCGCAAAACCGTTCACCCATTGGTCCTGCGGCAGCTTTTTCAGAAAACTGTAATCGTATAGCAGGAATTCAGGTTGCCGGATCGTTCCCACGAGATTTTTGTACACGCCTACATCAATACCATTCTTGCCGCCAATGGCCGCATCTACCATGGCCAGAATGGTGGTAGGCACAAACGCTGCGCGTATGCCGCGCATATACACGGCCGCAACATAACCGGTAATATCCGTTACCACACCGCCTCCCACACCAATGAGCAGGGTTTTACGGTCGGCGCGGTAACCGATCAACTGATCGATTATATAGTTGGCGGTAGCCTGCACCTTATGCTCTTCACCGGCCTTCAGCACGATGGTGTTATAACCTTTGAATTTTCCGGGATATGCCTGGAACACGTTTTCATCGGTCACCACTACGGTGTGCGTTTTATCGACCAGTTTACCCAGCTGTGTAAAGTCACCATCGAAGTAATACGTAACCTTTGCAGATGAAAACTGATATGACTTTTTAAGCATCATCGTTATTTGTATGCTGGCATTTGCGGTGGGGCCAGGGTTTTCTTCACGGAATGAAGCCGTTGAAGGTTTGGTAACGCCTCACTTTCCGGTCCTTTCCTGTTTCCTTTGCGCCCTTGTTACGCGGGTGCTTTGGCAAATGCTTCCAGCTCGTTGTCCAACGTTTTGTTTTTGTGGTATTCTTCCTGGTTGGCAATGAAGTCCATTACCTGCTTTACGCCGCTGGGATTTACGGTATAGGCGGCGTAGGTATCGTGCCATTCAAAGGCGGCGTCCATCAGTTTGTTGCCGTTGATCCATTGTGCGGATTCATCGCGCACCATACGTATCACCTGCGACAAATTCTGTGCAGGATGCAACTGGATCAGCGCATGCACATGGTCTTCCACGCCGTTCATGGACAGCAACCTGATGCCTTTTTCCGCTGCTGATTGCTGCATATGCGGAAACAGCACCGCCCGTACGGGCTTTTTCAGCAATGGCGCCCGGTCTTTCACGCTCCAGATGGCGTGCACGTACAGAAAAACCTTGGTATCGTTGGTCATGCAAGCCTGTTCTTTTGCGCCTGCCGGATCAGGAATTCATCACACGGTTCTGGTGGTTGATGCTTTCCATATGCACCGCGTCGAAATACCGGGTAATAAATTCCTTGCTCAATCCCAGTTTCTCGCCTTTGCCAAAGGCACGCTCCAGGATTTCGTTCCAGCGATTGGTTTGCAGGATGGTTATATTGTTGTTCTTTTTGTATTCGCCTATTTTTTCGGCTATACGCATACGTTGTCCCAGCAGTTGCAGCAGTTCATCGTCGAGATGGTTGATCTGCTGGCGCAGTTTTTCCAGCGCGGCATGAAATTCTTCGGAGTTGCTGACTTCCTTGCGCCATACAATTTCACCCAACATTTCGGCCAGTCTTTCGGGTGTTATTTGTTGTTTGGCGTCGCTCCATGCCTTGTCGGGATCGATATGACTTTCAATCATCAGGCCGTCGAAGTCGAGGTTGATGGCCCTTTGCGCCACGTCCAGCAAAATATCGCGGCGACCTGAAATATGCGAAGGGTCATTGATGATGAGCAGTTCCGGGTTACGCCGTTTCATTTCAATGGCCAGGTGCCACATGGGCGCATTGCGGTATTCGGTATTGCCATAGGAACTGAACCCACGATGGATCAGTCCGATCTGTTTGATACCTGCTTTGGCTACGCGCTCCACGGCGCCGGTCCACAGCTCGAGGTCGGGGTTGATAGGATTCTTGATTAATACCGGTACGTCCACGCCGCGCAAAGCGTCTGCCACTTCCTGCACGCTGAAGGGATTTACCGTGGTACGTGCCCCGATCCACAGCACATCTACATCGAAAGTAAGCGCATCTTCCACCTGCCGGCCGGTGGCCACTTCTACCGTAACCGGTAAACCGGTCAGTTTTTTGGCCTGTTGCAGCCAGGGCAGTCCGCGGGTACCAATGCCTTCAAAACTCCCCGGCCGGGTGCGGGGTTTCCATATACCGGCACGCAGCATATCAACGCGGCCCGTGGCGGCCAGTCTTTTGGCCGTTTCCAATACCTGTTCTTCTGTTTCAGCGCTACAAGGCCCGCTGATAATGATCGGACGCTTTTTCCAGACCTGCTGCACGATTTCTTTCATTGTTGTTTGTGTTGCTTCCATATGAGATTTCAAAATTTCTGGTTTCAAAATTTAAAGATTCATTGCAGGGGGCGACGTTTGTGTTCCAGGCCGCTGAAGTGAATCTTCAAATTTCTTCATCAGAATTTTTTGAAATCTTCAGCGCCTGCTGTCGGCTTCATTCATCCGTATCCTTCTGCCCCTGTAATTTTTGCCGTCGATGGCGGCGATCATCTGCCGGGCTGCTTTGCGGTCAATTTCTATCCAGCTGTTCATTTCCTTCATATCGATGCGGCCCAGCACATCTTTACGCAGTTCGCTCATATCGAGAATGAACTGCAAAAAGCTTGCTTTATAAAATCCGTCTTTGGTGCCGAGGTTTACAAACAGCTTCGTATAGTCGCCGCCATTACCTCCAAACACCCGGCCTCGTGTATCGCGACGCATTTTCGGATCATACTCTCTCCGGAATGGCGGACGCTCGGTACGTTCCCTTCTTTGTTCGCGCACATTGAGGTCTTCGGCGTTCTCATAGTATTTGAGAAAGCGGTCAAACTCCAATGCCGCCACGCGCTTCAACACCTCTTCCTTGCTCATGTCTGCAAACTTTTCTTCCAGCATGGGCACATACGGTTCATAGCCGCCATGCGTGATATCGAGTTGCAGCAGTTTGTCCATAAAGTGATAGAACTGCTTGCGGCACACATCTTTTCCCGAAGGAATTTCCAGCTTGTGGAAAGGCGCCTGCACAATGGTTTGTATCTGGCGCATCTTTCCCAGTTCCCGCACATGCACGATACTCATACACACGCCTGTTTTGCCTGCTCTTCCTGTACGGCCGCTACGGTGTGTGTACACCTCCACATCGTCGGGCAGTTCATAATTGATCACGTGCGTAATGCCCTGCACATCTATACCGCGGGCCGCCACATCGGTGGCAATCAGCAGTTGCAGCGTTTTATCGCGAAACTCGCCCATTACCTTGTCGCGCTGCGCCTGTGTAAGATCGCCGTGCAATGCATCAATATCATATCCTTCACGCGTGAGTTTTTCGGCAATTTCTTGTGCGTCTGCTTTGGTACGGGTAAAAATGATGCCATAAATACCCGGGTTAAAGTCAATGAGCCTTTTCAGCGCTTCATAACGGTGTTGCGCACTTGTTACGTAGTATTGGTGATCGATATTGCGGTTGGCGGTATTCACCTTGCCTACGGTCACCTCTACGGGATCTTTCATATACCGTTTGCTTACGCGCCTGATTTCCGGCGGCATGGTAGCGCTGAACAACCAGGTGCTCTGGCGGTTAGGCGTGTTCTGCAGGATAAACTCGATGTCTTCCTGGAAGCCCATGTTCAGCATTTCATCTGCTTCGTCCAGCACCACGTATTCAATCTGCTCCAGGTTGATGGCCTTGCGTTCGATGAGATCGATCAGCCGGCCCGGCGTTGCCACTACCAGTTGTACGCCGCGTTTCAGGTCGCGAATCTGCTGCCCGATGGGCGCTCCACCATACACAGCCACCACGTACATACCGGGAATGAATTTCTTAAACTGCTCTATCTCGTTAACGATCTGTATACATAGTTCCCGGGTTGGACATACGACCAGCGCCTGCGGGAAACGTTGTTTTTCATCAACCAACTGCAATAAAGGCAATCCAAAAGCTGCTGTTTTCCCTGTGCCAGTCTGCGCCAGTCCTACCAGGTCGCGCGTACCGCTCAGCAAGACCGGTATCGCTTTCTCCTGTATAGGAGTAGGGTGTTGAAATCCTAATGCATCGGTTGCCTGGATCAAACGGGCATCCAGTCCCAATGCGCCAAATGTTATCATAGTCAGAAAAATTTGGCGCAAAGGTAGCATTATTGCCGCCCTTCACCCATTTTTTATGAGTGAGATAATCGTTCCCGTAGGAAAGCAGGCGTTTTTTTCGCCGTCAAGGCATCTTCCCTGCCTCCCTGCCACATATCGTAATTTTACGCATACAGGGCACCGCCACGTCCCCCATTCCCTCAAAGAACTAATCGCTTACCTCCACTTACCAGGCGCCTCACTTGATAATCTTCCTGATCTTATTGGCATTCTCAATCAACTCCTGCAAATAGGCATAGTTCTCTTTTTCAAGACAGGCCTTGAATTTGCGCAGCTGACTGATGTGTTCGTTCAATACGTCCAGTACATTTTCCCGGTTTTGTTTGAAAATAGGCACCCACATGGCCGGATTGCTTTTGGCCAGTCGCACCGTGCTTTCAAAACCGCCTCCGGCCAGTTCGAATATGGCGTCTTCTTCTTTTTCCTTTTCCAGCACCGTATTCGCCAGGGCAAAGGAGGTGATATGCGAAATATGACTTACATAGGCAGCGTGCATATCATGGTCAGCCGCATTCATATAAATGATGTGCATGCCCAGCGCACGGTATACCTGCTCCATGGCCTGCAACACGTCCGCATCGGTTTTTTCCTTTTCACAGATCACGCAGGCACGGCCGGTAAAAGCATCGCGCACGGCTGCCTCGGGACCGCTGTATTCTGTACCCCACATGGGATGCGTGGCTATGAACCGCCGGCGCATGGGATGTTGCTCCAGGGCAGCGCACAAAGCGTGCTTGGTGGAACCTGCATCGGCCACCAGCTGATGGCCCTGCAGCATGTCCATGATTTCCTGCATCACGGGTATGGTGGCATCCACCGGGATGGCCACGTAGATCAGGTCGCTCTGCCGTACTGCTTCTTTCAGGGGCAGCATTTCATCTACCAGTCCCAGTTCCAGCGCCTTTTTTCCACTTGCTTCTGTACGGCTCACGCCAATTACTTTATTGGCCAGTTTACGGTCTTTCAGCGCCAGGCTGAAAGAACCGCTGATCAAACCCACCCCAACTATAGTAACGGTATTGAACATTCGCTATTTGACTTTTGCCTGTAAATGATTCGATTTGATCCGTTGTATGCTTTCAGTAATCTTTTCTTCGGTACTGCACAAACTTACCCGCACGTATTGATCGCCTGCCGATCCAAATATGCCGCCCGGCGTAATGAACACGCTGGCATTGTAGAGCACTGCATCGCTCAGTTCATAGCCGGAGGCATAGCTGCCTGGAATGCGCGCCCATACAAACATACCTGCCTGCCCCGCATCGTACCGGCATTGCAGCACATCGAGGAGTTCGTATACTTTTTCCTGCCGGCGACGGTATATAGCATTCACCTGTTCGTACCAACTGCGGTCGAGCGATAAGGCTTTGGCGGCAGCCAGTTGCAGGGGCAGAAACATACCGCTGTCCATATTGCTTTTAAACCGCAATACCTCGTCAATTCGTTCTTTGGCGCCGCACAGCATGCCTACGCGCCAGCCGGCCATATTGTGCGATTTGCTGAGCGAATTCAGCTCTATCACGCATTCCTTTGCCCCCGGAACGCTCAGCAAACTGGCAGGCTGATCGTTGAGAATAAAACTGTACGGGTTATCGTGACACAGGAGCAACCGGTGCCGCCGGGCAAATGCCACGATCTTTTCGAACAGCGCCACCGAAGGCAGTTTACCCACGGGCATATGCGGATAATTGAGCCACATCAATTTTACACTACTGCCTCCGGCTTTGGCTTCGCTGATAGTTTTTTCCAGCTCTTCAAAATCAGGTTCCCAGTTATTGGCCTCCTGCAACGTATAATCTACGCAGGCACCGCCAGCCAGTTTAACAGCACTGCGGTAGGTAGGGTAACCGGGATTGGGCACCAGGGCAATATCGCCTTCATCCAGGTAGGTCATGCAGATGTGCATGATGCCTTCCTTGCTGCCGATCAGGGGAAGGATTTCTGTGTCGGGGTCCAGCGTGGTGTGGTACCACTGCCGGTACCAATCGCTCATGGCCCTACGCAGGGCAGGCGCTCCCTTATAACTCTGGTAGGCATGCACGTTAGGTTTTGCACTTTCACTGTTCAGTATGCTGATCACATCGGGATGCGGCGGCAGGTCAGGACTGCCGATGCCCAGGTTGATCACGTTTTTGCCTTCCCGGTTCAAGCCATCTATCTCCCGCAGCTTCTGCGAAAAATAATATTCGCCTATGCCTTCTAATCGTTTTGCTGTTGATACCATTTTCGATACACGTTTCTGATTGCAGGCTGCGTTTTTTTTCATTGAAAACCTGCAGCCTGTTACTTCTTATTATACTGTTATTCCTTTTCTGTACGTGCCGTAAATTTTCAGGGCAGAGGTAACAGAACGAATGCTCTCCATCACTTTTTCAAACTGATCAAGCGTTTCAAATTCCATATCGGCATGAAAACTGTATTGCCAGTCGGAACCGGGAATGGGAAAGCTTTGCAGTTTGCTCAGGTTAACGCCGCCGTCGGCAATGCGCGTGAGCACACGTGCCAGGCTGCCACGCGAATGGTCGGTATGAAAATTCACGGAAGCCTTGTTGGCCAACGGATCGGGCTGTACCCTGTCTTCCCGCTGTAATACCAGGAAGCGGGTGTAATTATTTTTACTCGTATGTATGTTGGGAGCGATGATTTCGAGGTCAAACAATTCTGCTGCCAGGGTACTGGCAATGGCGGCAATGTGTTTGCTGCGGTGCTGGTGAATATGTTTGGCGCTGAGCGCTGTGTCTTCTGTTTCTACCAGTTTCCAGTTGTATTGATCAAGAAATTCGAGGCATTGCTGCAGGGCCATGGGGTGAGAATGTACTTCGCGAATGTCTTCGAGCCTTACGCCACGGTTTACCATCAGTTGCTGGCCGATATGCAGGTAAATTTCTCCGGTGATGCGCAGGTTACTTTTTTGTAGCAGGTTGTAGTTGGGAAGAATGCTGCCGGCTATGGAATTTTCTATGGCCATAATACCGCCATCGCTTTCGTTGCTGTTGCCTGCTATGCGTACTACTTCGCGGAAGGTGGCGCAGGGAATAACGGCTACGTGTTTCCCAAAATAATGGCGTGCCGCCATCTGGTGAAAGCTTCCTTCATATCCCTGTATGGAAACGCGGGTAACAACCCCGTTTCCTTCTGTAAGTGAGGCAATGTCGCCATTCTCTGCCTGTTGTTTGCGCGCGGTCATATTTTTTGTTTGGTTATTTAGGCGGTAAGCCTGTGCAAACCACAAAAAAAGTCCCGGCTTTTTTAGCCGGGACTCTTTATGTTGATCGTTTGCTTTATCTGCTTACTTTGCTCTCAACAAAAGCATTCCCGGCCTACTGGTAAAGTAGAAATAAAAATAAAAGTAAAAGAAACGGTATGCTTTGTTGATGATCATGACAACCCAAAAATAGGAAGTTAATAATTACATACAAATTATTTTATCTGCAAATTACGATGGCCAACAAATGCGTCATCGGCCGAAACCCGCGCCGGACCTTCATTTCCATGGGTTTAAAAAAACATTTCCAACGAGAACTAACAAACGTTCGCAACCAGTGCTTTAAACCTTGCTACTGCAAACGCTTCTGCATCTGTTCATCAATCTTCTTGAACAGGTGGAAAGGCTTGTAGGTGCGCCAGTCGTCAAGCTGCATCAGTTCCAGGTAGCGATGCAGGCGCGCACGGCGGAAGTCGTGCTGGGTTTGTTCCGGCATGTTGAGTACCACTATCCATCCGTTTTCATCAGTCACTTCTTCAAACCATTCCTGGTAATAGTCCTTATCACCGCTGTGGAAGTTGAGCACATTTTCAGTAATAAGAATGAATTTGGTGATGCCGTTCTGGAAAAAGCAATCTGTTACTTCACGCTTCAATTCCATGATATCATTTTCGATGGCATCGTTCCATTCACCAATCAGTTCAATAATGGCATAGTGCTCATCATAATCTGCCAGCAGCACTTTCAGGTACATGGTGCGCGATCCGAAATCATCCCACTGAGGATGTATATAATAGTTGTAAACAGTTTGTGAAAATTCAAATTCAGAATACACCCTTCCATAGAACGGCGACCGCTCATCCTGCTCACTTACATAAATGTGACGCCAATTGTAAAATGGTTCAATATCATGCATACTTACCTCGATCCTGTTTTAACTGTGAATGCATATAAAATGCGTCTTTGTTTTATAACCAGGCATAATACAATTTACATCATCACGCCTGCCCTTTCCAAATATTTAGCAGGGAATTTATGATTATTTTGATTGTTATTTCCTGCTGCCGTTGTATTACAATTGCTTCCTGAAATAAGAAGGCAGGTTTCCTGTTGCAAGAAAACCTGCCTTCTCCCCTTTTAAATAATTGCATACCGCCGCAATATGCACTGCGTTGTGACTGTACTATTTTTCCTATTTGGTCACTACGATCTTGTCGGAAAATACTGTTTTTTTGTTCTGATTTAACACTTTTACCAGGTAAGTCCCATTGGCCAGCATGCCGCGCAAATCCATTTCAGCTACCTGTCCCTGGTTGGAAACAGTGTACGTTTTGGTAGCTACCAGTTTACCGGTAAGGTCTACCACCTGTATGTCATAGCGTCCGAAATCGCGGTTGTTAAAGGTTACACGGAATTGCCCGGTGGTTACAGGATTCGGATACAACCCGATCTTGTTGTTTCGTACCAATTCACGCTCTATCAATTTACCGGGTTCAGTATTTTTCGAAAAGGCAAGATTGCCGTTGGCCAGATCAGAGGCATTGAACACTTTGTTGTTGTGCAGGCGTTCAGCCTTCCATGTATTCATATCAACTGCGTAGTATCCGTCTGTTGAGCTGGCGCTGCTTACCACCAGTCTCCCTTCATCGTTCACTACAGCGCCATTGGTAGTGAAATTGGCGGGCAGTCCTTCAATCTTTGCTATGTGAGTAGCAATACGTGTGCGGATATTTATTTTAAACACGTTGTGAAAAGCAGAAATGATATACAGGTTACCGGTGGCATCGGCAATCATATCACCACCCCAGCTGGTTTGTTTTTCGTGAATGGAAATGGAGTTTTTCGGATCGTCCTGCAAAGCGCCCAGGTCCGTGATGGTTGGTTTCTTGCCTGTAGTAAATTGAACAAAATGGTTACCATCGTTGCTAACGGCATAACCTTTTCCATCAGCCGCAATTACCATACGGGTAATATGGCTGGCCTCATTGTTGAGCGATTGGGCATTGCTGAATTTTTCCTGGTCGAAATAATAAATGGACGTTTCTTTGGAGGATAAATCAATATAACGGAGCTGGTTAACGTACATGGGTGTATAGTACAGCCGGTTGTGCCGTTTGTCGTAGGCCAGTGCGGCCGACATGGCATGCAGGGGCTGTGCCTGCTGGTTTTGCATAGTGGCCTGCGCGTTTTTTACGGCTATTTCTTTGCGCGTTCTGGCATTGTAGGCATTATACGGCTGTTTGCCATCATAAATGGTGCGCAGTACTTCGCCTGTGCTCAGATCGATCATCTTGATATTGGTCCATTGAAATTTACCTTGTTCTGCGCTCGTAATAGCAAAAGCAACTGATGGGGATTGTTGCGCTTCAGCAGTGTAAGCAATAACGGGAGTGAGTAAAGCAAGTAAAATTTTGTGTCTCATAATGCATGTTTGTTGGATCAGATGACGACACAAAAGTTACAGCTTTTTGCAGGAACGGGGAAATTTTGGAATGGGGAAATTTCTTTCAGAAATACCCCCCATTCCGCTATCTTGTTTGTATGCAATCTTATTTGAGGGCAGTGAAAGAGTCAACAGCTTTTTTAACGCTACCGTTATCCAACAGCAACTGTTTGGCTTTTTCATAATCGCGTATACCGGTTTTTTCCATTACCATTTTTGTTCCGCGATCAATCAGCTTATTGTTAGTGAGTTGCATATTTACCATTTTGTTATCCTCCACCCTTCCGATCTGGACCATCACAGCGGTGGAGATCATGTTCAGCACCAGCTTCTGGGCGGTACCGCTTTTCATGCGCGTGCTGCCCGTAACGAATTCGGGCCCCACTACCACTTCAACCGGCAATTCGGCGGCCATGGCTAACGGCGATCCTTCATTACAGGTGATGCAACCGGTGGTGATGCCTCTTTTGCGTGCTTCCTGCAGGGCGCCGATCACATAAGGCGTGGTGCCGCTGGCGGCAATGCCAATCACTACATCCTTGTTATTGATGTTGTATTTTTCCAGGTCGGCCCAGCCCTGCTGCCAGTTGTCTTCTGCCTGCTCTACCGGTCTTGTAATAGCTTCTTCTCCACCGGCAATGATGCCAATAACAAGCCCATGCGGCAAACCATATGTGGGTGGAATTTCACTGGCATCGAGAATGCCGAGCCTTCCGCTGGTGCCGGCGCCAATGTAAAACATGCGGCCTCCGGCAAGCATTTTATCGGAGATAGCAGCTACCAGTTTTTCAATCTGTGGAATAGCTTTCTGCACAGCAAAGGGTACCTTCTGATCTTCTTTGTTCATATTAACCAGCAGCTCGTGCACGCTCATTTTTTCCAGGTAACGATATTCACTCGACTGCTCTGTGACTTTGATAAATGATGACATGTTGTTGATCGCTTTTTTTCGAATTGGGCTATTGGTTATTATGAAGGTGATAACTGATCAATCCTTCCATTGGATTTTTCAGAATTTTTCCCAGTTCAAATTCGTAGGATTGGCAGAGCGCTGTCACTACATCGCGAAATGCATGGCTTACTCCACCAACGAAATGGACTGGTAATTTCCAGCTTTCGTTATACTTACAAAGATGATTAAAGAAAAAATCATTTAAGCCATCTTCGATAATATTTTCTATCATGTAGTGACCGCGGTTTTCTGCAAGGAACATCGTGAAAGATGCGAGATAACGGTTAGGAAGCGGCTTTTTGTAAACGTTTTCGAGAATTTCTGAACGGTTGGTAGCATATTTTGCGTCGAAACGATAACGCAGGTCTTCATCGAACGTGTTGTACAGGTAATACTGCAATACTTTCTTACCGAGGTATGCGCCACTGCCTTCATCGCCCAGCACATAACCCAGACCCGGGCTGTTCTTCGCAATCTTGCGTCCGTTATAATAGCATGAGCTACTGCCAGTTCCGAGGATGCACGCAATCCCTTTTTCATTGCCGCACAACGCCCGGGCCGCGCCGGTGAGGTCGTCTGTCACATGTACTTTGGCATCGGGAAACACCTGCTGAATGGCTTTTTTAACCAGCTTCGCGTTATCCGGATTGGCGCAACCTGTGCCGTAATAATAGACTGCGTGAATTTGCGTTTTTTTTATGCCGGGTAAAAGTTCGTTGCGGATTATTGCCTCTATCTGTGCTGTATTGAGGAAATATGGACTGATTCCCTGCGAAAAAACTGTCCGGGTCCGTTTTTCAGATTCTGCCAGGCACCATTCACATTTTGTCGCTCCGCTGTCTGCAAGCAATATTGCCATAAAGTTATCCTTTTTGTCCTGCATTCATAATGTGCAAACAACCGCTCAACAGGGCAATCTCTCAGGGCGGAAGCCTTCTCTGCCTTTCAAACTGAGATACTACCGGTTGACGAAGGTAAGGTGATGATTTGAAAATTAATTATGAACTTCGCCGCTAAATTTGACAAAGTTATATATTCAGGTTTACCGGTGAGCCCGCACAAAACTGCAACTTCATGCAAATTGTGCTGGTCTGTTTCCGGCCATTGAAAAAACAAATAAGTTGGGATGAAAAGAATACAAGTATGGACGCCGCTGCTATTTTCCCTGGTGTTGATTGCCGGTATGTGGGTAGGTTCCGGCCTGCGGCAGAATGTTCCTTCATCACGAAGCATTTTCGATACCAAAAAACGGTCATCTCTGCAGGAAGTAGTGGACCTCGTGAATCTGAAATATGTTGACAAGGTAGATACGGATACCCTTACCGACGATGCCATCCAGGCGATGCTGATGCAACTGGACCCGCATTCGGTGTATATTCCGCCAACCCATCTTGCTGAAATCAACGAAGACCTGCAAGGCAACTTCGATGGCATTGGCGTTGAGTTTTTTATTATCGACGATACCGTGCACGTAACCAATGTACTGAAAGATGGTCCCAGCGATAAAGCAGGACTGCAGGTAGGCGATCGCTTTCTCAAAGTGGAAGATTCTGTTGTAACCGGCAAATCGGTCAATGCCGATGTGATCAAGAGCCTGCTGCGCGGAAGAAGCGGCAGCCAGGTGCGCGTAACCATGCTGCGCAATGACAAGCCGGTACAAACTACTATTACGCGTGGCACCATTCCTTTACGTTCAGTAGATGCCGCCTATATGATCGATGCCACTACCGGTTTTATTCATCTCAATAAATTTTCCGGCACCTCGTACGAAGAATTCATGCAATCGCTCGAAGCACTGCAGGCAAAAGGCATGAAAAAACTAATCTTCGATCTTCGTGGTAACGGCGGCGGTATTTTAACGGAGGCAGTAGATATTGCTGATGAATTTCTCAGCGGAGATAAACTCATCGTATATACGCAGGGCGACAAACAAAAGAAAGAAGAATATCGCTGCAAACGGCCGGGATTGTTTGAAACGGGCGAAGTGGTATTGCTGGTAGATGAAAATTCTGCTTCTGCCAGTGAAGTGGTGGCAGGCGCGTTGCAAGACTGGGACCGTGCTACCATTGTAGGTCGCAGAACATTTGGAAAAGGTTTGGTACAGGAACAATATGATCTGAGCGATGGTTCTGCGCTCCGGTTGACAGTAGCGCGTTATTACACGCCGTTGAACCGCAATATTCAAAAACCGTACAACAACGGTCGCGCAGCCTATCATGGCGAAGTGGCCCGTCGTTTCGAAAACGGCGAACTGGTGAATGGTGATACCGTGGGCCAGCACAACGGGCCATCGTATAAAACACCCGGGGGACGTATTGTTTACGGCGGCGGCGGCATTACGCCCGATATATTCATTCCGTTCGATACCACTACGTTTCTTTCCAATGTGTATACCTTGTTCGACAACCAGCTATTCAGCAAATTCATATATACCTATTACGTGCGGAATATGGACTATTTCAGGCAATTCAAAGACCCGGCCGATTTTGCACGCAACTACAACAATACCGGAGAAGCCTGGAAGAGTTTATTGCAATATGCCGCACAGCAGGGACTTACCTTCACCTCGGTACCTGATCGCGACCGGGAAGAAATTGAACGCCGTATTAAAACCTGGCTGGCACGGCAGATATGGAGAATGGAAGGATATTACCAGGTAGCGAATTTGGAAGATCCGGCGGTGATCAAGGCGTTGGAGGTGTTGAAGAAGCAATAATGAAGGGCGGGAAATAATGAAGGCAAAGCAGGGCAGCAGGCGTTTTTTTCATAGGATGAAAGCTGAATAGATGCATTATAACCGCCTGGCCAGGCAAGCTACTGTTTGAACAAATTTTGCCTGCTAACTTCTTTTCTCCCGCGTTCTCTCCGTGTTCGCCCTTTTATATTCACTCCCTTCAATTTTCTTCTTTTCTTTTCTGGTTCAGCAGTTCTTTCTTTTCAATCCGGTAAGAACTGATCAGGCCGCAACCGCCGCCAATAGCGATGAGCGCAAAATAGACAAACGGGTTGTCGTCTCCATGCCTGCCATACCTATCGAAGGTGGCCAGCACAAACTCCGACAGGAAATAGGCCAGGAGCAAGCCTGTACCGGCGCCTACCAGCAATAACCCCCATTTCAGGTTCTGATAAGGGGCCGGACGGTGTTCGTTGAGATTGGGGTCCCTCCCCTTTTCGATCATGGCCATATTTTCTTTATTACGGAGGTACCGAATACCGAATATCATCGCGAAAAGGGCCAGGGTACTGAGCAACAACCAGATAATTGCCAATTGACTCGTGTGCATATACTTCTGATTTTATTGTTTTTATTGAATGATTGTTGTTGTATCAGACTACAACCGTTCTGCCCGGGTTACAGCTTATGAAAAACTTTTTTCGGTATTGCCTGTACAATCACTCAGACGCCGCCCGGGAGGAAGAGGTTACACGGGCCATCCGGGCATTGTCCATTTACATGCGCAACCAATATCCATTGGTCCATGCCCCAGTATAACCCATATCACGGTGCTGCTGCTTTCTTCCCGCCTTGTTTACTGTTGGCTGCCGCTTGCTTCACTCCCTGCTCTTTCTTGCCCCGATTTCGTACCTTGTAATGTAACCTCCCCCTTCCACCCCACGTCAAAGGGTACAGATGATTACCGCACCAAATGATAATGAAATCATTAGCAGTGTACTGCAGGGTGACCAGGCCCGCTATGCAGAGCTGGTAAAGCGGTATCAGAACTTTGTTTTCACTATTGCATTGCGGTATGCGCCGCAACGGGAAGATGCAGAAGAAATAGCCCAGGACGTATTTGTAAAAGCGTACCGCAGCCTGGCCGATTTTCGCGGGGATTCGAAATTCAGCACCTGGTTGTATACCATTGTGAGCACTACCTGTATAAGCTTCCTGCGCAAGAAAAAACTGGACACCCGGTCACTGGACAATGAACAGGTTTTTGAGGTGGCCGACAACCAGGACTCCGGGTTTCGCGCCAACCAGGTGGAACAGAAGTCCAAATTGCAAATGGTGAATGAAGCCATAAAACGCTTAAGTCCCGACGACGCCAAACTGATCACCCTTTTTTACAAGGGCGAACAAAGCCTGGAAGAGATCAGTCGCATCATGGGACTGGAAGTAAATACCGTTAAAGTAAAATTGCACCGCGCACGGCAACGGTTGAAAGACAGGATGGAGAAACATTTTGTACAGGAGGTAAGGGACCTGATGAGTTGAGCCCCTATTTAAAACACTTTAATATCAACCGCGTATGGAACCGCAATCAAACATAGAAAACCGTTTGTGGGATTATATAGACGGGGTGTGCAGTGAGGAAGAAAAATCATTGGTGGAGCAACTGATTGCCTCTAACCAGGAATGGAAAGAAAAGTACAAAGAACTCCTGGAAGCACACCAGTTGATGGCCAACATTGAGCTGGAGGAACCTTCATTGCGGTTTACCCGGAACGTTATGGAAGAAATCGGTCGCCATCATATTGCTCCGGCCGCCAAAACCTATATCAACAAACGGGTGATCTGGGGCATTGGCGCATTTTTCTTACTAAGCATTGCAGGGTTCCTGATATATGGAATTGGACAGATTTTTGGATCGGAGATCAGCGCGCCGCCGGTTAGTATTGATAGTATCAATTTAGACAAGATCAACTTTGGCAAACTCGTCAACAGCACTTACACTAACATATTTTTAATGATCAATGCATTGCTGGGACTTGTACTGCTGGACATGTATCTCAGGAAGAAGAAAAATAACCTGCAAGAGGAAACAGAGTAAGGGCAGCCTGTTGAATAATTATATAAATGGTTTCATTGTTACAGTAATGCTATAACAATGAAACCATTTAATCATTAATACAATTAATCGTTGAACTTTTTCTTCAACTCCATGAGTTTTGCCTGGAAGGGGTTGAGTGGTTCCTGCTTTTTGGGAGCCTGTTTGCCACCAGCAAATTTTTTATCCCCGCCGGCACGTTTGTCACCACCCCTGGTTTGATCTTTCATGGTAAGCGAAATGCGCTTCCTGGCAACATCCACTTCTGTTACGGTAACCGTTACCTTCTGCTGCAGTTTCACCACTTCATTCGGATCGGATACAAAGGTGTTGCTGAGTTGCGAAATATGCACCAGGCCATCCTGTTTTACGCCAATATCAACAAACACACCAAAATTGGTGATGTTGGTAACGATGCCCGGAACGGTCATCCCTGGTTTTACATCTTCAATCGTCTTGATGGTTTCATCAAACCGGAACTCTTCAATGGGCGCACGCGGGTCGCGGCCTGGTTTTTCCAGCTCTTTCAGAATATCGTCTATGGTGTATTCACCAATCTGTTCAGTGATGTATTGCTTTTTATTTACCTGCTTGCGCAAAGCCGGCTGCCGTATCAGGTCTTCCAGCGAAGCCTGCAGGTCTTTGGCCATTTTTTCAACCACATGGTAGCTCTCGGGGTGCACCGAAGAATTGTCCAGCGGATGGGCAGCGCCGGGAATGCGTAAGAAACCGGCACACTGCTCAAACGTCTTGGGCCCCATCATGGGCACTTTTTTCAATTCCTCCCGACTTTTGAATGGACCATTCTTGGCGCGGTATTCCACGATATTTTTTGCCAGCGTGCTGCTTAACCCTGATACATATACAAGCAAATGCCGTGATGCGGTATTCACATCAACGCCCACAAAGTTTACGGCGCTTTCTACCACGCGATCCAGCGCTTCTTTCAAACGGGTCTGGTTTACATCGTGCTGGTATTGTCCCACCCCGATAGATTTGGGATCAATTTTTACCAGTTCGCTCAGGGGGTCCAGCAGGCGGCGGCCAATGCTTACGGCTCCGCGAACGGTTACATCATGATCGGGAAATTCTTCGCGGGCTACTTCCGAAGCAGAATAGATGGAGGCGCCACTTTCATTTACCTGGAATACGCTGACCGGTCGTCCGAAATCAATGTTGCGCACCATTTGTTCGGTCTCACGACCTGCCGTGCCGTTTCCGATACCAATGGCTTCAATTTCGTAACGGTCTACCAGGAATTTGATTTCCGCAATGCTTTTTTGCACTTCGCTTTGCGGGGGATGCGGATAGATGGTGGTGTTGTGCAGCAGGTTCCCCTGCGCATCGAGGCATACCACTTTACAACCGGTGCGGTAACCGGGGTCAATGGCCAGCACTCTTTTGCTGCCCAGCGGAGAAGCCAGCAGCAACTGCCGCAGGTTTTCGGTAAACACACGAATGGCTTCTTCGTCGGCCTTGTTCTTGCTGAGCAAACGGAATTCGTTTTCTATGGATGATTTCAGCAAACGATCGTAAGAATCTTCGATGGCTTTCTTTACTTCTGCACTGTTGGCGTTGGAGGCTTTGATAAAAATGCGCTCCAGTTCCTCTATAGCGGTTTGTTTGTCGATGCTGATATCCATCACCAGGTATCCTTCCTTTTCACCGCGGCGGATGGCAAGGATGCGGTGCGAAGGGCTTTGATCCAGCGGTTCGCTGAACTCAAAATAGTCGCGGTATTTCTGTGCTTCCTCCTCATCTTTTTTGCTGGAAAGCACTTTTGACGACAACACAGCCCCTTCGGTAAACAACTGGCGGATTTTATTGCGCGCCTGCTCATGTTCACTCACCCATTCGGCAATGATGTCGCGGGCGCCCTGCAGGGCATCTTTAACATCCTTTACCTGTTCGTTTATGAATTTAGCGGCTTCAGCTTCGGGTTGTTCATTGCCCTGTTCAAAAATGAGTTTGGCGAGCGGCTCCAGTCCTTTTTCAATGGCCTGCGTAGCCCTTGTTTTTCGTTTAGGCTTGTACGGCAGATAAATATCTTCCAGCACGGTGGCATCATAACACTCATCAATCCTTTTAGCCAGTTCCGGCGTCATTTTGCCCAGTCCTTCAATAGTTTTGATGACGGTTTCCTTTCGTTTTTCCAGTTCGGTAAAATACCCGATCTGCTCCACGATGCCGGTGATGGCCACTTCATCGAGATTGCCGGTAGCTTCTTTCCGGTAACGCGCCATAAAGGGGATGGTAGCGCCTTCGGAATGCAACTCGTACACATTATTGATCTGTTTCAGGGTAAGTGACAGCTTTTCTGCTATCTTCTGAATATACTTTATTTCCATACTGCTGCTGTTTCTGGTATTATATCAACACATTAAATGACCAGTTGTTTTGGGGGAGCAAATGTAAGGGGAAGGATGGAAAAGAGCGGTTTGATTTTATTAACATGTGGGGGCAAATGGGGTTGCAGAAACCGGGAGGGGTGTAAGCAATGGCCCCAATGAACAACAGGGGTGACACACCCAGCAACATATTGCATAGATACCACTTCAGACTTTTTATATAGCACCGCAACCATCCGCTAAATCCTTTCTCGCCTTTCCATACACATAGCTATTACTGCTATANACAAACGAAAATATATATTTTATCCAAACACAAAAACAAATTATGCACTTGATTATGTTATTCCAATTCATTGGATTTTCNCTANCCACTTCCTTTCGTTATAAAAAACTTGCGTCGCATGCATGCTATCCTTTCCAGCTTTTGCCCACTTCCCTTCTCCCGCNAAATAATAAATCCATACCGGCAGCTAACCCTCCCNCTGCCTTCTTCGCAAAAGGAATTATTATCCCGGTCCAATTTTTACCAAAATGCATTTCCAATTGTATATGAATGGAAAAAATATAAGAACTTACATATCGTATCGCTTACCCAAACAGCTAAAAAAAGAAGCGCGGCCATCAGGGCTACCCAACAACCAACATCCTTCAGGTAATCCATGAAACCCCTTCACTTTCATATACTGCTACTGTTCATTTGTACCTGGAACATAGTTTCTGCCCAGGCGCAGCAACCCGCTTTTTATCATCTCAGTACGGCAGAAGGGCTCAGCGATAACCAGGTCAACTCGATCGCCCGCGACCAGAATGGCGTTTTGTGGCTGGGCACCCTGGAAGGGTTAAACAGTTTCGATGGCTATTCCATCACTACCTATCACAAAGAGCAATATCCTGCCCTGCTGTCGAACCAGGTGCTGCAGGTGGTATGCGATTATCAAAACAGGATATGGTTGCGCACCGATGACTGCCGGCTCACCATGCTCGATCAACGCCGCCGGTTTCATGCCATCCCTGTAGGTAATGACAGCAGTCATATGCTGCCGGTGCAACATATTGTGCTTACCAGGAAATATGGCGTACTGGCATTGAAAGGCAATCGCTATTATTGCTGGGATGGAAACAGCCAGCAGTTTACACCGCTTGCCTTTCAACCCGATTCCGTAATCCCTCGATATATCAACTATTTCAGCCGGTACGATGAAGACAAAGTATTATATACAGGCAATGACAGTTTGGTGTTAATAGACTTTTCCCGTTTTCAGGATCCCGTTACTATACCCTTTAAGGATATTGATGCGGCCGCTTCGCTGAACGACCATGAACTGATTGCATTTACCTCAACAAGCAACACACTGTACCGCATTAACTGGCGTGAAAAAGCAATCAAAAAGGTATATCGTAACCTGCACGACCAGTATGGCCGTCCCGTGTCATCTGAACTTCGGAGCGTCTGCCGCATCAACGAACACCAGTTTGTGATTACAGCACGTTTTTCGGGGGTCTACCTGTTCGATGTTGCTTCAGCAAAAGTCACGCGCTGGCACCATGACCCACTCGATCCGCGTTCACTGGGCGGCGACAACACGTCCGGACTGTTGTACGATTCTTCGGGCTATTTATACATCATGAGCCGCACCACCGGGGCCCATTATTTCAATACCCGGCAACACGCCGCCACCTACAAGCCGTATTTCGCCACGCCCAATGGTAAAGTCTTCGACGGATATATAGAATGCATTGCCATGGGCAGTGACGGTAAATTGTGGATTGGCACGCAGGACCGGCTGATCTGCTGGGACAGAGCGCGCAATACCACCCGTTTCGTCAACTACACACTGGCCGATGGCAGCTCCCCGGAAGAGGAAACCATTCGTAGCCTCACGTTTGACAAGAGCGGCCTGTTATGGGTGGGAACCACACGCTATGGATTGTTGCTGATAGACAGCAACGGCAATACGCGCAAGCACATTGCGGCCGGTCCCGGAAGCGCGCTGCCATCCGGTTGGATTACTTCCCTGGCCCACGACAAAAATGGTGACCTGTGGATCGGCACCCTGCGCGGTTTGTGTAAATTGAATGCCGCCACCCGTGAAGTGATCAGTTTCCGTAATCATCCCGTTTTGAAAAAGCTGGCTGGTGAAGCTGTCTGGACGGTTTGGTTCGATCGTTCAGGAAGGCTGTGGATCGGCACCTATGGCAATGCCTGGTGCTATGATCCGGCTGCCGATTCCTTGCAACAACATTCCATCAGCAACGGACTTTCCAATGAGCGCGCTGTTGCGTTTAATGAAGACCGTTATCACAATACTTACATCGGTTCCATGTACGGCCTCACGGTACTGCGCCCCGACGGCAGCAGGTTACAGTACAACCGTAGCAATGGTTTGCGCAACGACAAGTGCGAAGGCATCCTTTGCGACGATGAAGGCCAGTTATGGATATGCAATCAACGTTGCATCCTCCGCTTCGATCCCGCTACGCAGCATTTTGCCGTACTGGAAGAAGGCCAGGGTTTCAGTCATGGCGGTTTTCGCATGCGCTCCTGCTACAAAAGTCCTGACGGTGAGTTTTTCTGGGCAAGCGACAAAGGCCTGTATTATTTTTATCCAACACAATTGCATACCACCACCCTGGTGCAACCTTCCGTTCAGTCAATTCGCGCCGGTGATACCACATACCGTTTTACGCAATACGATTCACTCGTATTTGGGGCAGGCAACAGATCATACACCTTCGGGTTTATTGCCGGCAATCTGTCAGCACCCGGCACTACCCAATTCCTGTACCGGCTGGCAGGATATGAAACAGAATGGCACAAACCCTTCACCCCCGGTCAGGCATTTTACAGCGGATTGCCACCGGGCAAATACCGTTTCGAATTGAAAGCCTCACGCGATGGCAAGCAATGGTACCCGGCAACCTACGCAATTGCCATCACCATTTTGAAACCGTGGTGGCAGCAGGTATGGTTCAAGCTGTGCTGTGTGGCATCTGTTGTGCTGCTGACAGGAAGCATTTACTGGTATATAAAGAAACGGGAGCGGCAGCGGGCCATCAGGAAAATGATCAACTATTTCGCGCATTCGGGATATGATCAGTCGTCGGTGAACGATATTTTATGGGACATCTGTCGCAATTGCATTGCCAGTCTGCGGTTCGAAGATTGCGTCATTTACCTGCTGGACGAAGAGCGCAACGTATTGGTCCAAAAAGCAGCCTATGGTCCCAAAAGCACCAGTGCCTATGAAATTGTGAATCCCATTGAAATTCCCGTAGGCAAAGGCATTGTGGGCACGGTGGCCAAAACCGGGCAGGCAGTGATCGTTCCGGACACTTCAAAAGATGAACGCTACATAGTAGACGATATGCCGAGGCTTTCTGAAATTACGGTCCCGGTTATACACGAAGGAAAAGTGATCGGCATTATCGATGCGGAACACCAGCGACGCAACTTCTTTACCCGGCAACACCTGCACGCGCTGCAAACCATCGCTTCTTTATGTTCGGCCAAGATTGCACGCGCTATGGCGGTAGAGGCGATGAAGAAAAGTCGCATGGAACTGATGGAGCTAAATATGAAAATGGCCGAATCGAAATTTCTCCATCTCCGCCTGCAGATGAACCCGCATTTTCTCTTCAATTCGCTCAGCGCCATTCAAAGCCTGATTGTTTCGCAACAAACCACCAGGGCCTACAAATACCTTACCGTGTTTTCCCATTTCCTCCGGTCGCTGCTGGATTATGCAGACAAGAATTTCATTACGCTCGATGAAGAGGTAACCCTGTTGCGCATGTACATGCAACTGGAATCATTGCGGTTCGACCAATCATTCCGTTATGATATACAGATAGACGATTCCCTGGGCAATGAAGAGATATGGATACCGCCGCTGCTGGTACAACCCTTTGTGGAAAACGCTATCTGGCATGGGTTGATGCATAAACAGGGNGAAAAAAAACTGGAGATCCGGTTTACCGCAACGGCCGACGACAATATTATGTGCACTATTGAAGACAATGGCATCGGCCGCCATCATGCCCGCTTATTGCAGCATAAAAAATTACGGTCAGTTATACACGAAAGCAAAGGCATCAGCATCGTGGAAGAACGGTTGAAACTGTTGCAACAAAAAACCGGCAAACCGGCACAGGTGCAAATGGAAGATTTGTTTGATGACAGGCAGGAACCCGCCGGCACCCGCATCATTATTGTAATACCATTTTATAACGCCGAATAATTATGATAAAAGCATTGATTGTAGACGATGAACAGTCTTCCATAGACTTGCTGCAATGGCTCATCGGGCAGTATTGCCCGGATATATCCGCCGTAAAAACTGCCAAGTCGGTCCGCGATGCGTTGCCGCTGATCCAGTCTTTTCAACCCGACCTGTTGTTCCTGGACATACAAATGCCACACGAAAACGGGTTTGAGTTGTTATCGGCCATAGAGAACTGGAATTTTGAAGTGATCTTCACCACAGCTTACAATGAATATGCTATCCAGGCCATCCGTTTCAGCGCACTGGATTATTTACTGAAACCGGTTGACGAAACGGAACTGGCAAAAGCCATTGAACGCTATCACAATAAAAAAGTAAATAAGCAAGCTACACAGGGACTGTTTCACAATTTTGTGCAGAATATGACCCAGGAGAAAAAGGAGGATTTCCGCCTGGCGCTGGCAGATGCCTCGGAAGTAAGATATGTGAAACTGCAGGAGATCATCCGGCTGCAGGCCGACAGTAATTACACCCGTATTTATCTTACCAATGTCAAGTCCTTTGTATCGGCCAAAACTTTGAAAGAATACGATGCTATATTGAAAACACATGGATTTCTCCGGGTGCATAAATCACACCTGGTAAACCCGGCACACATCAATTATTACAACAGGCAGGGATACCTGCACCTGCATGATGGATCAGTTATTGAAGTGGCAAGAAGAAAAAAAGAATATTTATTGCAGGCGTTGAAAGCCGCACATTATTCCATTCATTAAAATATCAACCACGTACTATGCAGTTAATGCTGTTGGTACCGTAAGCGCCTGGTGCAGGATCTTGTTCACTTCATCGGCGCGGGTCATCACCAGCATATGCCCGGCGCCGCGCAACAGGTGCGTTGGTTGGGTATACCTGGCAGGCAATACTTCATCGCGGGTCCCGTGGATGTGGCAAAGTGGCTGTGGTATCTGGTCATTTTCCCAGGATAAAATGGCTTCCATGCTCCACCGGATGAGGCGGGCATCGCTTTCACGAATAATGGTGCAGAGCAATTTTTTGTCGTAGGAAGTTTCGCGTGTAAACAACCGTTTTGCGGTGGCGCAGGTTTTTAATAATGAAATGGGAATCAATTTGTGCAACCTTAATCTGGCCGCTGTCCGGAAATAACCGGGCAGGTGTGCCGAAACCGGAATGCTGGAAAGCAACACCGTCATAACAGGCGAATAGCGTTTGGCGATTTCAGTGGCCAGCATTCCACCAAACGACAACCCTACCAGCGCAAAAGGTTCGTTTACGTTAATGCCTGCCGCCAGTCGCTGCGCATACGACGGCAATGATTCGTCAGGAAGCGGCGGAATCCATTCAAGATATACCTTTTCATACCCATCAGGCAATTGTATGCGGTGGAATACCCTGCTGTCGGCCGCCATGCCGCTGATGAAATAAACTTTCATAAAGTTTCGGGTTTGAGTGGTGCAACACCCATGCGCATATAAAATTAGCAAAGGTTGCCAAATGAAGTATATCGCTTTCAGCTCATCTTTTGTAATGGCGCCGCCTTTCAGTGCCTCCTTCCCAAACACACAACCCAGGCAAAACGCATCCCTGCTTTAAAGACGGCCCGGGAAAGGCCCCAACCCGATATACTAAAATCATACCTTTGCCCTGTTATGGATATAAAAAATAACATACTCGAAACGATTGGTAATACGCCATTGATCCGCCTCAACAAGGTTACAAAGGAATTGCCCTGCCAGGTGCTGGCCAAGGTAGATTATTTCAATCCCGGCAACAGCATCAAAGACCGCATGGCCATCAAGATGATTGAAGTGGCAGAAAAAGAAGGGAAACTGAAACCGGGTGGCACCATCATAGAATGTACCAGTGGCAATACCGGCATGGGGCTGGCGCTGGCCGCCTGTGTAAAAGGATATAAATGCATTTTTACTACCACCGACAAACAATCGAAAGAAAAAATTGATATCCTGAAAGCAGTAGGTGCTGAAGTGATTGTTTGCCCTACCAATGTAGAACCGGATGACCCGCGCAGTTATTATTCCGTAGCGCGCCGTCTCAACAAGGAAATACCCAACTCCTTCCATTGCAACCAGTACGATAACCTGGCCAACCGTTTGGCGCACTATGAATCAACGGGCCCGGAAATCTGGAAGCAAACGGATGGAAAAATCACTCACCTGGTTTGCACAGCGGGCACGGGTGGCACCATAACGGGCACCGCCATGTACCTGAAAGAAAAGAACCCGGCCATCCAGGTATGGGCGATTGACGTATACGGATCACTGCTCACCAAATATTTCCGCACCGGCGAAATAGATATGAACGAAGTGCATCCTTATATCTCTGAAGGATTTGGTGAAGACTTTGTGCCGGAGAATTACGACATGAGCGTGATTGATCATTTTGAACAGGTAACAGACAAAGACGGGGCATTGATGGCCCGGCGCATCGCCAAAGAAGAAGGAATTTTTATCGGGTACAGTGCCGGCAGTTGTGTACAGGGCCTCTTACAGATTGCCAATGGTGATCCCAAGCACCGCCTCAAAAAAGACGACCTGGTGGTGTGCATCTTCCACGATCATGGCAGCCGCTATGTGGCAAAAATTTATAACGACCAGTGGATGATGGAACGCGGTTTCCTTGAGGTGAAAACCTTCAAAGACATCGTATCCGGCAGGGGTAACAAACAGAAACTGGTTACCATTGAAGCCAGTCATACCGTGGCGGAGGCTGTAGAACTGATGCGGAAATACGATATAGAACACATCCCTGTAGTGGATGGCAATGGACCAATTGGTTCAATCAGTGAAAACGGGTTGTTCCAGAAAGTGTTTTCCGATCCCGATATCAGGAATGCACGCGTGGGCGATGTGATGGAACCGGCATTTCCTGTAGTGGCGTACAATACACCCATTGAAAAGCTCAAAACATTGATTAATAAAGACAATGGCGCCGTGCTGGCCAAAGATGAGGCGGGCAACCTGCATATTGTGACGAAATATGATGTAATCCAGGCGCTGGGGAATTAGTTGTTGAGAACGGAGCGAAGCGCCATTGTGTTGGTGCCGGCCGACACGGCTTTAACCGATGCGGTCAAAGAGAAAAGCAGCATAACTAAAAAAGGCCGGCTCACGCCGACCTTTTTTTAATTCCTTTTCAGGTACTCTTTCAACTTTACGGACTTTGTCAAGGACTTGGTTTCTACCTGAATACCGGGTTCACCGGTAGGTTTTGGATGTTGGACAACCGGTTGACCGGTTACAGGTCTTTTCAACGGATCTGGATACTGATTTTTACTGGTTTTTGGTTTAGGGTTATCGGACCTTATGGTTTTTCATGGATTGGTGACTGTTGCGACTAACGACATCCTAAAATTGCAAAACAAATTTTAAAGTTGCAACCTTATTCGACGAGAAATGTTGCAACGCCGATTAATGGCGGTATTTGGCGGACAAATTGCCGGTAAGGGGTTCAAAGGGCCGGTTTTGCGGACAATTTTGTGACTATTTGATTGATATTTATCAAAGTGCGGCTCCTTCCTCCCAATCAGTTCGACGCCCCCCAAAAAGCAGAG
>Ga0065720_1000012_pt1 | contig 56443 bp, 46 predicted proteins | sample Thericmetagenome_FD_59107 | JGI IMG/M metagenome (GOLD analysis project Ga0065720, IMG submission 59107) | Thermophilic microbial communities from the Joint Bioenergy Institute, California, USA of rice/straw/compost enrichment - eDNA_2 v2... | ecosystem: Engineered > Solid waste > Grass >... | reverse complement strand
CGCCGTAGGTCGACGGCTGCGGGGCGCCGTGGTACGTCGGTGGCTGCGGCGGCGGGGTGGAGGACAGGGGGTTGGTGCCCGCCAGCCCCGGATCGGTGGGCGGCGGAGTGCTTCCACCTGCTCCCGCGCCGGTCGGGTCCACGCTCATGTCGAATCCTCCCCGGTTCTCCCGCGTCACCCCAAGCCTGTCCGGCCGACCCTAACCGACCGGGATTCGGCCCGGAAATCCGGTATCCGCCCCGGAATCCGGCCTACGAACCGCCCCGCGACCTCCGCCGTCGGCGGTCAGTCGGCCCGGTTCGCGGCCGGGTCTCGGGGCTTCGGCGGTTCGGCGGCCAGGTCGCGCGGCCTGGCCGAACGGGTTGCGCCGCCGGATGCGCGGCCGGCGTCGCCGACCCGGTCGACGGCGGCTCCGCCGGTCTCGCCCCGGGCCTCGCGGCGGGCCGCCCAACCGAAGCCGAGCAGGGTCAGCAGTGCGAAGACCCACCACTGCACGACGTATCCGGCGTTCTGCCAGTCGTTCTCGTGGCGGATCGGGATCGCCGTGAAGGCCGCGTCGGCGGGCGGCGTCTGCTCGTCCAGCAGGACGTAGCCGTGGTAGACCGGGTACGGCAACTCCCGGGCCAGCTCCGCGACGGCGATCCGCCGCGTCTCCAGCCGCCCGTCCCGGCGGACCACCGCATCCGGCCGGCTCTCCGACAGGTGCAGTCGACCGACCACGGTCACCTCGCCCGAGGGCGCCGCCGGCACCTCCGGACGGGACGCCGCCCCGCCGCCCGGAGCCGGCGGGAGCCAGCCCCGGTCGACCAGGACCGCGGTGCCGTCGGACAACACCAGCGGGGTGAGGACCTCGAAACCGACCCGGCTGTCAACCGTACGGTTGCGGACCAGGATCAGGTGGCTGTCGTCGTACCGCCCGGTGACGGTGACCCGGGTCCAGGCGGCACTGTCCGGCGGCGCCGGACCCACCGACCCGGCCGCGCCGGTCGGCGGCGCGACGACCTCGCCCAGCGGCACCGGCGCCACCCGCGCGGCGGCGTCGATCCGCTCGTTCGTCGCGGCCCGCTCCCGGTACCGGTGCAGCTGCCAGCTCCCGAGCAGCACCATGACCGCGGCGGCGGCCAGGGTCAGCGCGAGCAGGCCCAGCCAGCGGGGAGTGAGCAGGAACCGGTACACGACCCGAGGCTACCCGCCCCGCCGCCCCCGGCGACCGGGCGGGCGTCGAGGTGGGGCGGGTCCGGGCACCGGTGACCACGCCGGCCGGGCGGCGACGGCCCACCCCGGGCGCGGCGCCCGCGCCACACGGCGGCTCGGTGCCCCTGCCGACGGTCGATGGGCGGGTATCCTCACGCCGGTCGGTCCGATCGATGGGTCCGACCGTGTCGCTTCCGTACCGCCGCCGTCCGCACCGTCCGACACACCGGGCCGGTGCCCGCGCCCCGAGGAGCCGACGATGATCGCCGTGCCGCGCGTAGTGGTGAGCGCCCCGTCGTCCGGACACGGCAAGACCGCGATCGCGGTCGGCCTGCTCGCCGCCCTCGCCAACCGCGGCCTGAAGACCGCCGGATTCAAGGTCGGGCCCGACCACACCGACGCCGCCTACCTCGGGATGGCCGCCGGGCGGCCCGGCCGCAACCTCGACCCCCGCCTGGTCGGCGAGCAGCGGATCGCCCCGCTCTTCGCCCACGGCGCGGCCGACGTCGACGTCGCGGTCGTCGAGGGGACGATGGGCCTCTTCGACAGCCTGGCCGGGCTGCCCGAGACCGAGTCGACCGCCGCCGTCGCGACCGCGATCCGGGCGCCGGTCGTCCTGGTCGTCGACGTCGCGGCGATGGGGCAGTCGGTCGCCGCGCTCGTGCACGGCTTCCGGGCCTACGACGAGATGCTGTGGCTCGGCGGGGTGATCCTGAACCGGATCGCGTCGGACCGGCACGAGGACCTGCTCCGGGACGCGCTCGACGACATCGGCGTACCGGTCTTCGGCGCGCTGCGCCGGCGGGACCTGCCCGCCGTGCTCCCGTCACGGCAGCACGGGGTCGTGCCGGTGGTGCAGCGCGAGGTCGAGGCGTACCGGGGAGTCCGCCGGCTCGGCGAGGCGGTCGACCGTNCGGTCGACCTGGAGCGGNTGCTCACGCTCGCCCGCTCGGCTCCCCGGGTGCCGGTCGAGGCGTGGTCGGCGCCGGAGGCGGTCGGGGAGGCGGCGCAGCCCGGCACGACGGGCGACGAACCCCGGCGCCGCCCCGTCGTCGCCCTCGCGGGCGGCCCGGCGCTGTCGTACTCGTACGCCGAGACGGCCGAACTCCTGGCGGCGGCCGGTGCCGAGGTGGTGACCCTCGACCCGCTGCGCGACGAGACGCTGCCCGAGGGAACCGACGCGCTGGTGATCGGCGGGGCGCTCCCCGAGACGTACGCGGAGGAGCTGTCGGCGAACCGACGGCTCTGTATCGCGGTCGCGGAGCTGGCCCGCACCGGCCGTCCGGTGGTCGCGGAGGGGGCGGGTCTGCTCTGGCTGACCCGGGAGTTCGACGGGCGCCCGATGTGCGGGGTGCTGCCGGCGACCGGGACGAGCCTGGACCGGGCCGTGGTCGGGTACCGGGAGGCGATCGCCCAGGCGGACTCGCCGGTGGCCCGGGCCGGCACCCGGGTGATCGGCTACAAGCAGCACCGGGGCGTGGTCAACCCGCGGGCCGGGCAGACCCCGGCGTGGAGCTGGGGCGGTGGGCCCCCGGAGGGATACGTCTGGCAGCGGGTCCACGCCTCGCAGTTGACGCTGCACTGGGCGGGCAGCCCGGAGATCGCCCGGCGTCTGGTGACGGCGGCGCTCGTCGGTCAGCCCGCCCGGCCCGCCAATCCGGTGACGTCTGCCGCGCCCACCGGGCCGGTCGCGCCCGCCGTACCCGTTTCGCCTGTCGCGCCCGCCGCCCCGGCNGNGGTGCCCCCGGCCGTACCGCCGCCGCCTGCGGCACCGGCGGCGGTTCCCGCCGCGGCCCCGGCCGCCGCAGCCCAGACCGTCGCCCCGTCCGCGGGAGGGGAGGCCGTGAAGTGAGTGGTGAGGTGGCGATACGCCGGTTCCCGACCCTGACCGTCTCCACGCCCCGCATCCTCGTCCGCCCGCTGTGCGCCGACGACGCCGAGGCGGTCTCGGCGATCTTCGCCGACAGGCAGACCCAGCGCTGGCTGCCGTTGGCCCAGGAGCACGGGCAGATCGACGGGCTGGCCTGGTGCACGGAGATGGCGCAGGAACGGCGGGACAGCGGCAACGGCGACCACTACGGGGTGATCCGGCGCGAGGACGACAAGCTCGTCGGCTGCCTGTGGACGAAGCGGACCGACTGGGGCGGCCGGGTCACCGAGGTGTCGTACGCGATCGCGCCGGAGGCGCGTGGGTTCGGCATGGCGCCCGAGGCGGTCGACGCGCTGGCGGTGGCGCTCATCCTCGAACACGGCTTCCAGCGTCTGGAGGTGCGGGTGGCGCCCGGGAACACCGCCTCCCGCCGGGTGGCGGAGAAGGCCGGATTCACCTACGAGGGTCTGCTCCGCAACGCCGGATACGTCCACGGCGGCCGGGTCGACCTGGAGGTCTGGTCGCTGGTGGCCGCCGACCTGCACCGCTGACCGGGCCACGCGGACCCGGTCGACGCGTTCGCCCGCCGGTGTCCCGGCGTCGGCCCGCCGGCCGGTTGTCGCGGCACGCGTCCGCCGGTCGGGCGCCGCGGCAGCCGCCCGTCATCCGGTCATCTCGTCGGAGGGCGGGTTGAACTGCCTCACCGGTTGGTCCTTCAGCGCCTCCCGGAGGNAGCCGGCGACCGCGTGGATCGGCTTGTTCGACTGGCCCTCACCGACGGCGTTCATCGGGCTGTCCGGGTCGGAGAGGAAACTCGCCACGGACAGCTCCGGGGTGAATCCGACGAACCAGGCGGCCCGGTCACTGTCGGTGGTACCGGTCTTGCCGGCGACCGGCCGGCCTACCGTGGCGCGGACGAAGTCGGCGGTCGACCAGCCGCCGCAGGAGCCGCGGGCCGGGGNGTCCCCGGTCGGGCAGCGGGCGGCGTCGGTGGCGGCGCGGGCCGCGTCCGGGCTCACCGCCTGGCGGCACCGGGGCAGGGCGATCTGCAGATCCATTCCCGAGTCGGTCCGGTAGGTCGCCGGGGTGCCGTCCGGTTTGGTGATCGACAACACCGGCAGCGCCTCGCAGAACCGTCCCTCGGCCGCGACGGCGGCGTACGCGTTCGCCATCTCCAGCGGGGTCGCGTCGGAGACCCCGAGGGTGAACGAGCCCCAGCGGTTGGCGAAGTCCGGCGAGGCGTGCCGCTTGTCGACCTCGGTGCGCCACCGCAGGCCCAGCCGCTCGGCGAGCCGGACGACGTTCTCCGCCCCGACCTGCTGCATGAGCCAGACAAAGTACGTGTTGACGGACTTTCCAAACCCGGACCACATGGTCTGTACGCCACTCATCGCCCCGCTGGCGTTCGACGGGCACCAGTAGCCTCCGCAGTCGGTCGGCCCGCCGCTGCCGTCCGGGTAGATCGAGACGATCCGGTGTGGGGCGTTGTACGACGTGGACAATGGCAGCCCGGCGTCGAGCGCGGCGAGCATGGTGAACATCTTGAACGTCGACCCCGCCTGGTATCCGGGGAGGTCCCCGCCGCCGAGCAGCGGGACCACGGTGTTCGGATAGTTGCCCTTCATCCGGGCGCGCTTGCTCGGGTCGGAGTGCGGACCGTTGTTGCTCTGGTCCAGCGAGTAGACCCGGTTGACCGCCATCGACCGGACGTACCCGGTGCCCGGTTCGACCGCGACCAGACCGTGCGCGAACGGGCTGCGCGTCCACTCGTCGGCCAGTACCTGCCGTTCGGCGATCTCCTGGAGCCTCGGGTCCAGGCTGGTCACGATGATGTAGCCGCCCCGCCGCAGCCGGTCCAGCCGTTCCAGCGAGTTGCGGCCGAAGGCGGGCTGGGCCGCCCACCACGCCTTGAGGTAGTCGCAGAAGAAGCCCCACCCGTTGTGCTCCTCCGGCACCGACATGCAGTCGTTGGGCGGGTTGCTCAACCGCAGCCGGATCGGCTCGGCCTGCGCCGCCGCCGTGTCGCGCGCGGAGAGGTAGCCCATCTCGCGCATCCGCTCCAGCACGTAGTTGCGCCGTTCCGTGGCGGCCTTCTGGTCCGAGCTGGCCGGGTCGTACGCCGTGGGCGCCTTCACCAGGCCGGCGAGGGTGGCGGCCTCGACCGGGGTGAGGTCGCTGGGGCGCTTGGAGAAGAAGATCTCGGCGGCGGCGTAGATCCCGTAGGCGCGGTGCCCGAAGTAGGCCGAGTTGAGGTACCGCTCCAGGATCTCGTCCTTGGTCGTCTCCTTCTCCAGGTCGATGGCCAGGCGGATCTCCCGGAGCTTGCGCAGGCTGGTCTGCTCGGTCGCCCGCCGCACCTCGATCGGGGTCTTCGCGGCGTCCCGCAACGCCATCCGGACGTACTGCATGGTCAGCGTCGAGGCGCCCTGCGAGACGCCGCCGGCCTGCTGGTTGGCGACGAAGGCCCGGATGACGCCCNTCGGGTCGACGCCGCTGTGCTCGTAGAACCGGGTGTCCTCGGCGGCCACGATCGCCTGCTGCATGTACGGCGAGATCTGCGAGAGCGGGACGTAGCGCCGGTGTTCCTCGTAGAAGGTGGTGATCAGGGTGGTGCCGTCGGCGGCGTAGACGTAGCTGGTCTGCGCGGGTGCCGAGGCGAGCAGGTCGGCGGGGGTCTTGTCGACCATTTCCGCGCCGGCCTTGGCGGCGAGGCCGGCGGCCGCGGCGAACGGGAACAGCGCCGCGGCGACGACGACGCCGGAGATGACCCCGGCGCGCAGGAGGGGTACGGCTCGACCAGGTGTGGGGTGGGTGGGGTTGGTCACATCCTCAAGTTATGAGATTTCCCAGAAAATCATGATAAAGATTCGCGAATCTGCCGGCCGGTTGGCCGGTGGGTGGGTGACCGTCGACGCCGTGCGCCGGTGCCGCTGGTCGCCGTCCGCGCGGCTTCGGCAGGATCACGCTCATGCGCCCGCCGTCCGCCGCCGCCCCGTCCCGCCCACCGACCGGTGCCGGGCCCACCCCGTCACCCGCCGGCGCCGGCGGCGACCCCACCCCGTCGCGTGANNCGGCCGGCGCCGGGCGCGCCACGCCGGGCCCCACGCCCGCCGTCGACGACGGCTTCGACCTCGGGCACCACGGGGACGCCGAGCTGCGGCCCGGCCTGGTGGACCTGGCGGTCAACGTCCAGCGTCGGCCGATGCCGGACTGGCTGCGCAAGCCGATCGTCGCCGCGCTGGACGACCTGGCGGCCTACCCCGACCCGGCACCGGCCCGGGCCGCCGTCGCCGCCCGCCACCGCCGTCCCGAGGCCGAGGTGCTGCTCACCGCCGGGGCGGCCGAGGGTTTCGTCCTGCTGGCCCGGGCCCTGCGCGGGGCACGCCGGCCGGTGGTGGTCCACCCGCAGTTCACCGAGCCGGAGGCGGCGCTGCGCGCGGCCGGGCACCGGGTCGACCGGGTGGTCCTCGCCGCGGAGGACGGCTTCCGGCTGGACCCGACACGGGTACCGGCCGACGCCGACCTGGTCTTCGTCGGCAACCCGACCAACCCGACGTCGGTGCTGCACCCGGCCGAGACCGTCGCCGCGCTGGCCCGGCCCGGCCGGGTGCTGGTCGTCGACGAGGCCTTCGCCGACACCACCGTGGCGCCGGACGGAGCCGACCGTGGGGAGCCCGAGTCCCTGGCGGCCCGGCGCGACCTGCCCGGACTCGTGGTGGTCCGCAGTTTCACCAAGACCTGGGGACTGGCCGGGCTGCGGATCGGCTACCTCCTCGGCCCGGCCGACCTGATCGCGCGCCTGGCCGCCGTCCAGCCGCTCTGGGCCGTCTCGACCCCCGCCCTCGCCGCGGCCACCGCCTGTGCCAGCCCGGTCGCGGTCGAGGCCGAGCGCCAGATCGCGGCCCGCATCGCCGCCGNCCGCGCCCACCTGGTGCGGCGGCTCGGCGAACTTCCCCCGGTACGGGTCGCCGGCACCCCGGCCAGCGCCTTCGTACTCATCCACCTGCCCGGCGCCGCCCGGGTCCGGCTCGCGCTGCGACAGCGGGGGTTCGCGGTCCGCCGGGGCGACACCTTTCCCGGGCTGGGCCCGGACTGGCTGCGCGTGGCGGTCCGGGACACCGCCACGACCGACCGGTTCGTGGCCGCGCTCGCCGACATCCTGGAGGTCTGACGATGGAGGACACAATCGCGGCAATCGGCCCGCTCGACGAGACGGCCATGGCGGCGGCCCGCGCCCTGCAGGCCCGGTTGACCAAGCCGGCCGGTTCGCTCGGCGCCCTGGAGGACCTCTCGATACGCCTGGCCGGTCTTGCCGGCACCTGCCCNCCGCCGCTGCCCGAGCCGGCCGCCGTGGCGGTCTTCGCCGGTGACCACGGNGTCCACGCGCAGGGGGTCACCCCCTGGCCGCAGGAGGTGACCGCCCAGATGGTGGCGAACTTCCTGGCCGGCGGCGCGGTCGTCAACGCCTTCGCCCGGCAGACCGGCGCGACGGTCACCGTCGTCGACGTGGGGGTGCGGCACGGTCCGCTCACGCCGCGGGAGACCCCGCACGAGCCCGCCACCGGGGTGCCGGCCGGTCCCGGGGCACCCCGGCTGGTCACCGCGAACGTCCGCTCCGGCACCCGGGACATGACGGTGGAGCCGGCGCTGACCGGGGCGGAGGNGCGTCGCGCCGTCGAGGTCGGGATCCGGGTGGCCGGCGAACTGTGCGACGCCGGGGCCGGGATCCTGGTCACCGGCGACATGGGGATCGGCAACACCACGCCGGCCGCGGCGCTGGTCGCCGTCTTCACCGGAGCCGACCCGGCCGAGGTCACCGGGCGGGGCACCGGGGTGGACGACGTGACGTACGCCCGGAAGATCGAGGTGATCCGCCGGGCGCTGGCCCGGCACCGGCCGGACCCGGCCGACCCGCTCGGCGTCCTGGCGGCGGTGGGCGGACTGGAACACGCCGCGCTCGTCGGGTTCATCCTCGGCGGCGCCGCGCGGCGCGTCCCGGTCCTGCTCGACGGGGTGAACGCGGTGGCGGCGGCGCTGGCCGCGGTGGCGCTCGCCCCGGANGCGGTCCACGCGCTGGTCGCCGGGCACCGGTCCGCCGAGCCGGGCGCACGGGCGGGCCTGCTGCGGCTGGGGCTGTCGCCGGTGATCGACCTGGGCCTGCGGCTCGGCGAGGGCACCGGAGCCCTGCTGGCCTTCCCGGTGGTCGCCGCCGCTGTCCGGGTACTCCACGAGGTGGCGACGTTCGACTCGGCGGGAGTGGCNGAGAAGTGACCCTGTATCCACTGGCGCTGCGGCTGGCCGGGCGGCGTGTGCTCGTGGTCGGCGGTGGCGCGGTGGCGACGCGCCGGGTGCCGGCGTTGCTGGAGGCGGGCGCCGAGGTGGTCGTGGTGTCACCCGACCTGACCCCGGCCCTGCGGGACCACGCCGACGCGGGCCGGCTGCGCTGGATCGCCCGTCGCTTCGAGCCGGCCGACCTCGACGGGGCCTGGCTGGTGCACGTCGCGGTCGACGACCCGGCCGCCGCCGAGGCGGTCAGCGTCGCCGCGCTCGAACGTCGCGTCTTCTGCGTCCGTGCCGACGACCGGGAGGCCGCGACCGCCTGGACCCCGGCGGTGACCCGGCACGGTCCGGTCACCGTCGCCGTGCTCGGCGGCGGTGACCCGCGGCGCGCCGCGCGGGTCCGGGACGCGATCCGGGCGGGCCTGATCGCGGGGACGCTGCCCACCGGTGACCCGTGGCGGGCGCCGGCGGAGCCGTCGGCGGCGCCCCGGGGGGAGTCGCCGGCGCGGACGGCGCCGGTGGAGCCCGCCGCGACGGTTGTCGAGCCGGCCGGGCCGGCAGTGCGGGTCGAGACGGTCGAGCCGGTCGGGGCGGTGGGAGGCGGTTCGGCCCCGGCCGGCCGGCGGGTCGGGTCGGTCGCCCTGGTCGGCGCCGGTCCCGGTGATCCCGAGCTGATCACGGTACGCGGCCGGCGACTGCTCGCCGAGGCGGACGTGGTGGTGGCGGACCGGCTGGTGCCGAGGCTGCTCCTCGACGAGCTGCGGCCCGAGGTGGAGCTGGTGGACGCGACGAAGATCCCGCACGGCCCGGCCGCCACACAGGAGGAGATCAACCGGGTGCTGGTGGAGCGGGCCCTGGCCGGCGCCACCGTGGTACGCCTCAAGGGCGGTGACCCGTACGTCTTCGGACGCGGCGGCGAGGAGCTGCTCGCCTGCGCGGAGGCGGGGATCCCGGTGACCGTGGTGCCCGGGGTGAGCAGCCCGATCGCGGCCCCGGCGGCGGCCGGGATCCCGGTCACCCACCGCGGGGTGGCGCACGAGTTCACCGTGGTCTCCGGCCACCTGCCGCCCGACCACCCGGACTCCCTGGTCGACTGGGCGGCGCTGGCCCGGTTGCGGGGCACCCTGGTCGTGCTGATGGGGCTGACCAACCTGCCGTCGATCGTCGCGGCGCTGCTCGCGTACGGCCGGGACCCGGACACCCCGGCCGCGGTGGTGCAGGAGGGGACGACCGGCGCCCAGCGGGTGCTCCGGTCGACGCTGGCCNCCGTGGCGGCGGACGCGCGCTCGGCCGGGATGCGGCCTCCGGCGGTGGTCGTCGTCGGCCCGGTGGTGACCGCCCTCGGCGCCGCCGCGCTCGGTTCCCCGTCCCCGTCGCCCGCCGGCTCCCCGACCGCCTGACCCGCGGGGTTGTCGCCGGTTCCCACCGGGAACCCGGCGACAACCCCGTGACCGGTGCGTGGGTCGCCGCGACGGCCGACGCCGAGCCGACGTCAGGGCCGTCGCGGCGCTGGAGACGGTCAGACCTTGAGCATGTCGTCCAGGAGCAGGGCGCAGCGGATCAGCCCGAGGTGGCTGTAGGCCTGGGGGTGGTTGCCCAGCCCACGCTCGGAGATCGGGTCGTACTGCTCGGGGAGCANCCCGGTCGGCCCGGCGGTGCTGACCATCTGCTCGAAGAGCTCCTCGGCGTCGCCNCGGCGGCCGGTCCGCAGGTACGCCTCGATCAGCCAGGCNGTGCAGATGTGGAACCCGCCCTCCCGGCCCGGCAGGCCGTCGTCCCACAGGTAGCGGTAGACGACCGGTCCGCTGCGCAGCTCGGCCTCGATCTTCAGCACGGTCGCCAGGAACCGCGGGTCGTCGTTGGGGAGCAGCCCGGACAGGCCGACCCAGAGCGAGGAGGCGTCCATGTCCTCGTCCCCGTACGCGACCGTGTACGCGCCGACGCCCTCGTGCCAGCCGAACTCCAGCACGTTCTGCCCGATCCGGTCGCGCAGGGCGACCCACTCCGGCCGGTCCCCGTCGCCGTGCCGGCGTACCACGTGCAGCGCCCGGTCCACCGTCATCCAGCACATGACCTTGGAGTAGACGTGGTGCCGGGGTGGCAGGCGGGCCTCCCAGAGCCCGTGGTCGGGCTCGTGCCAGCGGCGGGCCACCGCCTCGACCATGTTCTCCAGCACCCGCCACTCGGTGTCGCGAACCGAGCCGCGCGTGTCGGCGACCGCGGCCAGCAGGTCCGCGATCGGCCCGAACACGTCGAGCTGGAGCTGGTGGTTGGCGAGGTTGCCGACCCGGACCGGCCGGGAGCCGGCGTACCCGGGCAGGGTGTCGATGACCGCCTCGGCCCCGAGTTCGAGGCCGTCCACGGTGTAGAGCGGGTGCAGCCGCTCCGGGTGCCCGCCGGTGCGTTCGATGCAGCCGTCGACCCAGCGCAGGAAGGCCTCCGCCTCGGTCAGCGACCCGAGGTCGACCAGGACCCGCGCGGTCATCGCGGCGTCGCGCAGCCAGCAGTACCGGTAGTCCCAGTTGCGGACCCCGCCCAGCTCCTCGGGCAGCGAGGTGGTGGCGGCGGCGAGGATCGACCCGGTGGCCTCGTGGCAGAGGCCGCGCAGGGTCAGCGCGCTGCGCGCCACCATCTCCCGGGCGGTGTGCGGCAGCCGCAGCCCGGCGAGCCAGTCCCGCCACGGCTGTTCGGCCCGGGCCTGGCGCTCCTGCAGCGGGACCTCGTGGTGGTCCAGGTTGTGCGAGCCGAACCGCAGCTCGCAGACGATCGAGCCGCCGGCGGCGGCGAGGTCCACCACGGCCCGGGCGGTCCCGTAGCCGCCGTCGTCGGAGATCTCCCACGCGACGCCGGGGGAGTAGAGCGCGATCGGCTCGTTGGAGCCGAGCACCAGCAGCCCGTCGCCGAGCGGTTGCAGCTGGACGGCCACCTGGCCGAACTCCGGCCGGGGGGCGAAGGTCAGCCGCACCCGGCCGCTGCCGCTGACCACCCGGACCAACGTCGAGTCCCCGCTGACGACCGCGGAGCCGCTCGGCACGCCGGCGCTGGATGGCCGGTCGAGCCAGTCGGTGACCGTCACCCCCGACCAGCGGGTCTCCACGGTCATGGTGCCGGGCCGGTAGCGCTGCCCGAGGGGACGGCCNCCCCGCTCCGGGGCGATGCTGAAGTGCCCGGCCGGGCTGCCGCCGACCAGGTCGGCGAAGATCGCCGGCGAGTCGGGCTTGGGGTGGCAGAGCCAGGTGANGTTGGCCTCGGGTGTGACGAGCGCGACGGTACGCCCGTTGGAGAGCATCGAGTGCCGCTCGATCGGCACCGCGCGCTCGCCGAAGAGCCAGGTGCGGCGGACCTCCAGGAGCAGGCCGAGGACCCGGGCGGCGTCGACCGGTTCGAGGATCCGGTAGTGCGCCTTCGTCTCACCAGGGCCGATCTTGATGCCCACGTCCGGCCCGTGCAGCTTGGCGAAGGCGTTCTCGTCGGTGACGTCGTCCCCCATGAACAGCGCCGCGCTCGCCGAGATCTGGGTCCGGAGCTGCTCCAGGGCGAGACCCTTGTTCGTGGGGATCACCGAGAGCTCGATGACCTCCTTGCCCCGGGTCACCGTCACGTCGGGCCAGCTCGCCGGACCCGCCTCCACGGCGGCGATGACCTCGGCCGCGACCTCGGGTGCGGCGCCCCGGGTGTGTACGGCGACGCTCGCCGGTTTGCTCTCCAGCCGTACCCGGGGCCGGCCGGCCACGATCCGGCGTAGCTCGTTGCGCAGCCGGGTGCGGACCTCGATCAGCTCGGGGGAGAGCCGTTCGACGAAACCGATGTCGAACTCGGAGCCGTGGCTGCCGACCAGGTGCACCTCGCTGGGGAGCCGCGAGAGCGTGGCGAGGTCCCGCAGGGCCCGGCCGGAGACCACCGCGACCGTGGTCTGCGGCAGCGAGGCGAGCGCGCGGACGGCGGCGACCGACTCGGGGAGGGGGACGGCCTTGGTGGGGTCCTCCACGATCGGCGCGAGGGTGCCGTCGTAGTCGCAGGCGACCAGCAGGTGCGGGACCCGGGCGATCCGGCCGATCGCGGCCCGTAGCTGCGGATCGATGGTGTCGAGGGTGCGGGGGTCGGGGTCGACGACGGCGGCGGCTCTCACTCGTCCTCCGCTTCCGGTACGCCGAGCTCTCTGAGGAACGACCGGGCCCAGTGGCCGACGTCGTGGGTGCGCAGGNGGCGCTGCATGATGCGCATGCGCCGCCGGGCCTCGGCCTTGTCGACGTGGATCGCGCGCATCAGCGCGTCCTTGACACCGTCGGGGTCGTGCGGATTGCACAGAAACGCCTGGCGCAGCTCGGTGGCGGCGCCGGCGAACTCGCTGAGTACGAGCGCGCCGCCGGTGTCGGCACGTGCGGCCACGTACTCCTTGGCTACCAGATTCATACCGTCTCGCAGCGGGGTCACCATCATCACGTCGGCCGCGCAGTAGAGCGCGGCCAGTTCACTGCGACTGTACGACTGGTGGAGGTAATGAACTGCCGGCACACCGACTCGCCCGAATTCCCCGTTAATCCGGCCAACCTCGCGCTCCACCTTGACCCGGAGTGCCTGGTAATGCTCGACCCGTTCCCGGCTCGGCGTGGCCACCTGCACCATAACCGTCTCGGGAACTGTCAACTTTCCGTCAGCAAGCAACTCGCGGAAGGCCTTCAGCCGAAGTTCGATCCCCTTGGTGTAGTCGAGCCGGTCCACCCCGAGGATGACGGTCTTCGGGTCGCCCAGCTCAGCGCGGATCTGCTTGGCCCGGGCCTGCACGACCGGGTCGCGCGCCATCCGTTCCATCTCGGCCACGTCGATGGAGATGGGGAAGGCGCCGGCCTTGACACTGCGGCCGTCCACCTTGATCATTTGACCCTCGTACCGCAGGCCGAGCAGGTGCCGGGCCAACCGGACGAAGTTCTGCGCCGCCAGCCGCTGCTGGAACCCGACCAGGTCGGCGCCGAGCAGTCCGCGCAGCACCTCGGCGCGCAGCGGCATCTGCATGAACAGTTCGATCGGGGGGAAGGGGATGTGCAGGAAGAAGCCGATCCGCAGGTCGGGGCGGATCTCGCGGAGCATCGCCGGCACCAGCTGGAGTTGGTAGTCCTGGACCCAGACCGTCGCACCCTCCGCCGCGACGTCCGCGGCGGCCTCGGCGAACCGGGCGTTGACCAGGCGGTACGCTTCCCGCCAGCGCCGTTTGTAGACCGGGGTCTCCACGGCGTCGTGGTAGAGGGGCCAGATCGTGGCGTTGGACTGCCCCTCGTAGTAGCGTTCGAGTTCCTCCGCGCTCAACGGCACCGGGTGCAGTCGGATACCATCCAGCTCGAAGGGCTCCGGAGCGGCACCCACCCCGCCGGCCCAGCCCACCCAGGTTCCCTGGTGCTGGGCGAGCACCGGGTGCAGGGCGGTCACCAGACCTCCGGGGCTTCGACGCCATTGTCGTCCCTCGGGCGTGGTCACCTCATCCACCGGCAGGCGATTGGCGACGACCACGAACGAGCTGCGTACGGTCACAATCAGTGCACCTCCGGTGATGATACGTCCCACCGCTGAGCGTACTGAGCGTAGCTTCGGCCCCGACTCGCGCGGGGCACTACCACTGCGCCCGCACCGGGGGCCCCGGCGGCCCGTCGGCACGCGGTGGGAACCGTGGTCGTGGGTGTTCGGCGGTTCGCGCCCGGGGTGATGTGGGCGCGACCGGGTGGACCTGTCAGGATTGACGGTGGCGTTTCGCCCAGCCTCGCGTCGCCGGCCGGGTGGTCGGCGGTATCGGCCCCGCGGCCGGCGGAAACCGGCCCGGCGGCCGGTGGAGTCCGGCCCGGCGGCCGGCGGGGAGCCCGGCGTCCCGGTCGGGTGGAACAAGGCCAGCAGGGGACACATCATCCGTGGGAGGTAGGCCGCACTGTGGCCCAGTTCATCTACGTCCTGGACAAGGCGCGCAAGGCGCACGGCGACAAGGTCGTGCTCGACAACGTGACGCTGAACTTCCTGCCGGGCGCCAAGATCGGTGTGGTGGGTCCCAACGGCGCCGGCAAGTCCAGCCTGCTCAGGATCATGGCCGGGCTCGACCGGCCGAGCAACGGCGAGGCCCGGCTGATGCCCGGGTACACCGTCGGGCTGCTCGCCCAGGAGCCGCCGCTGGACGAGTCCAAGACCGTCCTCGGCAACATCGAGGAGGCGGTCGCCGAGACCAAGGCGAAGCTGGCGCGCTTCAACGCCATCGCCGAGCAGCTGGCGACCGACTACTCCGACGAGCTGATGGAGGAGATGGGCCGGCTCCAGGAGGAGCTGGACCACGCCGACGCCTGGGACATCGACTCCAAGCTCGAACTGGCGATGGACGCGCTGCGCTGCCCGCCGCCGGACGCCGACGTCACCAAGCTCTCCGGTGGTGAGCGGCGTCGGGTCGCGCTCTGCAAGCTCCTGCTGGAGGCACCCGACCTGCTGCTGCTCGACGAGCCGACCAACCACCTGGACGCGGAGAGCGTGCAGTGGCTGGAGCAGCACCTCGCCAAGTACGCCGGCACGGTCGTCGCGATCACCCACGACCGGTACTTCCTCGACAACGTGGCCGGCTGGATCCTGGAGCTGGACCGCGGCCGGGCTTACCCCTACGAGGGTAACTACTCCACCTATCTGGAGAAGAAGGCCGCACGGCTCGCCGTCGAGGGACGCCGGGACGCCAAGCTGAAGAAGCGGCTGGCCGAGGAGCTGGAGTGGGTCCGCTCCAACGCCAGGGCCCGGCAGACCAAGTCNAAGGCCCGGCTGGACCGCTACGAGGAGATGGCCAGCGAGGCGGAGAAGACCCGCAAGCTCGACTTCGAGGAGATCCAGATCCCGCCGGGCCCGCGTCTGGGCAGCACGGTGATCGAGGTCAACGGGCTGCGCAAGGCGTTCGGCGACCGGGTCCTGATCGACAACCTCAGCTTCTCGCTGCCCCGCAACGGCATCGTCGGCATCATCGGCCCGAACGGCGTCGGCAAGACCACCCTGTTCAAGACCATCGTCGGGCTCGAGAAGCCGACCGCCGGCACGGTCAAGATCGGTGAGACCGTCAAGCTGTCGTACGTCGACCAGAACCGGGAGGGGACTCGACGGCGAGAAGACCGTCTGGGAGGTGGTCTCCGACGGGCTCGACCACCTGATGGTGGGCAAGGTCGAGATGCCGTCCCGGGCGTACGTCGCCGCCTTCGGGTTCAAGGGCCCCGACCAGCAGAAGCCGACCAAGGTCCTCTCCGGTGGCGAGCGGAACCGGCTCAACCTGGCGCTGACGCTCAAGATCGGCGGCAACGTCATCCTGCTCGACGAGCCGACCAACGACCTGGACGTGGAGACGCTCTCCTCGCTGGAGAACGCGCTGCTGGAGTTCCCCGGCTGCGCCGTGGTCATCTCGCACGACCGGATGTTCCTGGACCGGGTCGCCACCCACATCCTGGCCTGGGAGGGTGACGAGGAGAACCCGGCGAAGTGGTTCTGGTTCGAGGGCAACTTCGAGTCGTACGAGAAGAACAAGATCGAACGGCTTGGCCCCGAGGCGGCGCGGCCCCGCCGGGTCACCTACCGCAAGCTCACCCGTGACTAGCCAGGTCGAGGCCNCCCGGCCGGCCGCCCGCTACGTCGTCGAGTGCCCGCTGCGTTGGTCGGACCTGGACGCCTACGGGCACGTCAACAACGCGCGCATCCTCACCCTCTACGAGGAGGCCCGCACGGCGATGGTCTTCGCCGCCGCCGCGGAGGCCGGGGTCGAGTCCTTCGCCGAGGGTGTGGTGATCGCCCGACACGAGGTCGACTACCTGCGTCCGATCGGCTACCAGCGGCGACGGCCGAGTGTGGACGGTCCGCCCACGGTGCGCATCGAGATGTGGGTCGAGGAGGTGCGCCGGGCCCGGTTCACCATCGCCTACGAGCTGTACGACGGCGAGGTGCTGGCGGGCCGGGCCCGGTCCGTCCTGGTCCCCTACGACCTCCGGGAGCGGCGGGCGCGCCGGTTGACCGAGGAGGAGCGGCGGTACCTGCAGCTGTACCTGGTCGAGCCNGGCGAGGCGGTGAGTGGAACGGGACGGGANCGTGCCTGACCGGCACCAGCTCGTCGGCCTCGCGGACGCCGGGGCCTTCCTGGCCCGACTGACCCGGCTTGATCCGGCGGCGGTGGTCCGGTTGCGCTCCGTCGGCCTGGTCGGGGGAGCGCAACGGACCCAGCTGTGGGCCCGGCTGCCCTGGGCGGTGCTGGTGGGCCGGGTGGTGGACGGGCCGGGACCGGGCGACGCCACGGTCTCGGCCGCCGAGCTGCTCGCCGAGCTCGCCCGGGGCGGGGCCGCGCTGCCCCGCCGGCGGGACGCCGACTGGCGCTGGCCGCTGCCGCCGAACCCGGGTGCGGTGGTGGAGCGGATCGCCGGTGCCGACCTGCGGCGGGTCGCCGAGGCGGCGGCCGGGACGCTGCGGACGGCGGCGGTGGCGGGGGTCGCGGGTCGGGCGGTGGGGCAGCGGGCGCTGCGGGACGCGTTGCTCGACCACGTCGCCGTGGTGGTGACGGTGCCGCCGGCTGACCGCCCGGCCGAGTCGTTGATCGCCGATGGGCGGATAGAGATCTCCCAGCGACTCGTCCAGGGAATCGTCCGGATGGGCTTCCTCGGCCCGGCCGGATCGTCCGACATGGACACCGTACAGGTGCGGACCGTTGGCCGATGGGTCGGACTGGCTGCACCTTTCGGAGTTGCTTGGTTACAGAAGACCAGTCAGCTTGCGATTTGGCCTGTCCGTGATCGACCAAACGGATGATGGGTCGTAGTCTATTCAGGTCGGGCGTGTGGTTGGGGGGATGTTTCCCGCCAACTGTACGGGTAGCGTCGGGCCTCGGATCCACGCAACGTAGGCATGTGGATCCGCTGGGGAGCGAGGTGCGCAGCGATGTCGTGGTGGTCATGGCGTCCGGGCCAGACCGGTAGCAGTGAGCCGGAGACTCGAAGCAGAACCCCGTCGGACGGAGCGGTGCGGGTCGGGCCGCCTGCGCCCCGGGAACCGGAACACGACTCCCGGCCGAGAGACCGGGCCGCGATCCGGGAGGCTCCCGCGGCCATCGCGCCGGTCACGCTGCGGCGGGTGGCGGAGGCACTCGACCGGCTCGACATCCGCTACCTGGCCGACGGTGACGGCAGTCTGCTGGCGATGTGGGAGCGGCACGCGGTGCTGTTCGCCCTGGAAGGGCCGGACGACGAGATCCTCGTCATCCGGGCCCGTCCACACTCGACCGTGCCGCCGGACTGGGCCGACCGGGCCTACCGGGCGGTCAACGAGTGGAACCACACCCGCCGCTTCTGCAAGGCGTACGTCGGCGACCCCACCGAACGCGGACAGCTGCCCATCTACGCGGAGCTGCAGGTGCCGCTGAGCGCCGGCGTGCACGACGCGTTGCTGGTGGAGCTGCTGGACTGTGGTGCGGCGGNCGCGGCGACGTTCGTCGACTGGCTGCACGACGAGGGCGCCCTGCTGTAGCGGGCAGGACGTCGAAGGCTGCCTGGCGGGAGGGCGCCCGGGCCCTGCCCGGACGGGGACGCCGCAGATCGGTCAGCGGGCCGGGCCGGGCGCCTCGTCCATCACGTTGACCATGAAGTAGGCGGCCCGCTCCAGGTACTGCCAGAGCGTCTCGGCGTGCTCCGGAGCGAGGTTCAGGCTGTCCACCGCCCGCCGCATGTGGTGTAGCCAGGCGTCCCGCTCGACCGGCCCGATGCGGTACGGCGCGTGGCGCATCCGCAGCCGCGGGTGCCCCCGCTGGGCCGAGTAGGTGTGTGGCCCGCCCCAGTACTGGATCAGGAAGAGGAAGAGCCGCTCCGACGCCGGACCAAGGTCGTCCTCCGGGTACATCGGCCGGAGGATCGGGTCGCCGGCAACGCCCGCGTAGAACTCGTCGACCAGCCGGCGGAACGTCGGCTCGCCGCCGACCTGCTCGTAGAAGCTGGGTGCCGGGTCGACCTGCGCGTGCTCGCCTGCGGGATTCACGGCTACCATCCTGCCACTCGGCGCGGTGATCGGTCGGTGCGGGAAGCCGGATCGCGGATGCGGCCTCGCTCNCACCGGACCGGGCCGCCCGCCCGGCCCGTTGGGAGGGCGGGGTTCACGAGCCCGACGCACCGCCGCGGTACGCCCCGGGCGCGGGATTCGGGTTTCCCCCGACCAGGGTTCGGGGCCGGTGTGCCGCGGGTGCGGCGCGTGCTCGGGAGGCGGGCACCCGGGTCCTCGGGCCCGGTCCGTCAGACCGGGCTGACCCCTGCCTCCGGGGTGGGCGGCCGGGACTGCTCACCCACCGGCTGGCCGCCGGTGCGGGCGGGCGGCGTCGTCGGGGGTGCGGTGGCCGTTGCCTGCCGTGCCCGCGTGATCGCCTCCTGGAAGAGCTCGGGTTGCGGCCACCGGGTGGCCAGCAGCAGCATCAGCAGCACCCCGGCGAGGCACCACAGGCCGACCACCCCGGGAAGCGGGAACCGGTCCGCGAGCATGCCGGTGGCCAGCACGGCGACGCCCTGCATGACCTGCACGCCGGTGTTCATCACCCCGAACGCCCGGGCACGGTAGCCGTCGGGCAGGGCCTGCACGAAGAGGCCGNTGCACACCGGCATCAGCCCGGCGACGGCGAAGCCGGAGATCATCGTCAGCAGCGCGACGACCGGCGCCGGCGGGTTCAGCACGGCCGGCACCAGCGCCAGGGGGGCCAGGACCGCGAACGGCCGGATCAGCGCCTGGCGCCGGCTCGGCCGGACGCCCCGACCGATCGCCAGGCCGCCGAGGATGAAGCCGACCGGCGAGGCGGCCATGATCAGCCCTTGTATCGGCCCAGGATTCTCACCGTCCCTGGCCAGTTCGGTGGCCCAGGCCGCGGCGAGACCCTCCGGCACGATGGAGAAGAGCATCGACGCGAAGACCAGGATCGCGATCGCCCTGAGCACCGTGGTGCCGAACACCAACCGGAAACCGTCGCCCGTCTCGCGGAGCAGGTGCCGGCGGTGCCCGTGCGACACCGCCGGCCGGTGGTGCACCCGGAACCAGATGAGCAGGGCGGAGAGTCCGAACGCGGCGGCGGTGAGCAACAGGGCGAGGCGCGGGCTGTACAGCGCGATCCACGCCCCGACGACGTAGCCGCAGACCTGGGCCGCCTGGTTGGTGCTGCCGTGCAGCGACAACGCGACGACGAGCCGGTCTCCCTGCAGGATGAGCGGCAGCATCGCGGACCGGGCGGCCTGACTCGGCGCGGTGGCCAGGGTCGACAGGAAGAGCAGCGATATGATCAGCCAGACGGGCAGGNCGGCGATCGCGATGAGCAGGAACAGCGGGGTCCGGACGAGGTCGCAGACGACCATGACCGTCCGGTACGGGTATCGGTCCGCGAGCGCGGTGAGCAGCGGGCCACCGACCAGCCAGGGCAGGTAGCTCGTCGCGAAGGCGGTGGCCGACAGCGCGACCGATCTGCTCTCCTGGTAGACCAGCATGGTGACCGCGGCCTTGGCGATGTAGTCGCCGGCCCAGGTCAACACCAGGGCAAGATAGACCGATCGGTATTCCCTGACGGCGAACACCTCACGGAAGGTCGCCGGCCGTTCGGAAACGTGTGTCTCGTCGGACACCGATGGGCCTCCATCGTTCTCGACCGCTGACCAAAGGTGTTGGGGCTGCCGGGAACGTCAGACTTCGGATCAGCGATGTCTCCGTTACGCTCCGGTTGGGAGCTTGTCCTGGATTCTGCCCGATCGTACGACAACTAGCTAGGGCGAACGGCTGGATCGTCGTATCCCCGACTGGTCGAACGGACGATACTCGACCGGTCGCACGTTCCGCGACCCCGTGCGTCCGGAGGGCAACCGGCACCGACCGGCCCGGTGCGCGACGCCGAGCAGCCGCGCACGACGTACGCTGTTCGGCCGGGACCACCCACGCGCGGCGCGCCGCCGCGAGGCAGGCGGGATGCGCGCAGGTGTCGCGAGGATGTCACCCGAGCCCGGTCCCCGGGCGGGTGCGCGGGTGTCGGCGGATGCCGGCGGGGGCACGCGGCACGGGCGGCCCCGCGGTGACTCAGGTCGCGGCGCCCTGATCCATGCCGGTGCCGTTCTGCGGTACGGCGGGTCGGGGGAACATCCGGGTCGCCGCGATGTTGGCGGTGATGCCGGAGTTCTCCAGGGCTTCCGCCAGTCGCCGGCGCAGCTCGCGGGCGACGGCACCCTGCCCCTCGGCGGTGGTCTTGGCGACCGTGCGGATCACCGCCCCGTCGACGGTGACCTGTTCGACCCCGACGACCTCGGGGGGCTCCACGAGCGAGGGTGACAGTTCCGGGTCCACCGCGACCGACGTCGCCGCGGTCTGCAGCACGGCGATGGCCTCGTCGGTCCGGGCGAAGCCGATCGGCATGTCGACGACGACCATCGCCCACCCCTGGCTCTTGTTGCCGACCCGGACGATCTCCCCGTTGCGGATGTACCAGACCACACCACGGGCGTCGCGGACGGTGGTGACCCGCAGCCCGATCGCCTCGACCACGCCGGTGGCCTCGCCCAGGTCGACGATGTCGCCGACGCCGTACTGGTCCTCCAGCAGCATGAACAGACCGGCGATCAGGTCCTTGACCAGGCTCTGGGCGCCGAAACCGAGGGCGACACCGGCGATGCCGGCGCTGGCCAGCAGCGGGGCCAGGTTGAAGTCGAACTCGCTGAGGATCTGCAGGACGGCGATGGTGAAGACCACCGCGCTGGTCATGCTGCGCAGCACGGAGCCGATCGCCTCGGCCCGCTGCCGCCGCCGTTCCGGATAGATCGACTCGGGGTCGCCGTCGCCGGTGGGAATCCGCTCGCGCAGCGGCCTGAGGACCGCCGGGATCCTGCTCTCGGAGGTGCTCCGGACCAGCCGGTTGATCGTGCGGTGCAGCAGGTACCGGGCCAGGAAGGCGAGCAGCAGGATCAGCAGGACGGTGGCCGGCTTGACGATCAGGAGGTTGCTGCCCTCGGCGAGCCACTCCGACCTCGTCCACCGCCAGACCTGGCCGCAGACCAGCTCGTCCACGCAGCTCGGCTTCGGTTCGGGTGTCTCGGTGGGCATCCCGAGGACGTCGGCGGTCATCGGCGCGAGGTTCACGAATGTCTTAGTACCGNACGGCCCACCCGCCCACTCCGCCGACCCCGTCGGGCGTGGCCGGACTCCCGTCCCCCGCGCGACCGCGCCGGTGATCGGACGGAACTGGTCATCTTGCCACGAGCCGTCAAAGCTTTCTGCAGGGACCCCCGATTAGTACGTGCATTCGCGGCACCTATCGGGGACGATTGGCGCACGGAGCCGGTGATCCGCCGGCGTCGACCCGGTTCGCCGGTGTGTCGGCCATTGCTGTGCCCGCGACCGGTGACGCGGCGGGGTCGACACCGGCACGGGCGACGGGAGCAGACGGAGCAGACGACCGAGAGGGTGAGCACGATGCCTGACATACGACCCACAGCAGGCTCCGGAGCGTTGGTGCTCAATGCGACCTATGAGCCGCTGTGTGTCGTGTCGGTGCGTCGCGCCGCGATCCTGATCCTCTCGGCCAAGGCCGTGTGCGTGGCAGACGGGGACGGGGTGCTGCACAGTGCCCGGACCGCGATGCCCGTGCCGTCGGTGGNCCGGTTGACCCACTTCGTCCGGGTGCCGTACCGGGCCCACGTCGGTCTGTCCCGGCGGGCCGTCTTCGCCCGGGACAACTGGCGCTGCGTGTACTGCCACGGGCCGGCGGAGACCATCGACCACGTCTTCCCCCGCAGCCGGGGCGGCCGGCACGTCTGGGAGAACGTGGTCGCGGCCTGCGCCCGGTGCAACCACACCAAGGGGGACAGGACGCCGGCGGAGCTGGGATGGCGCCTGCCCACCATGCCCACCGCNCCGAAGGGGACCGCCTGGCGGGTGCTCGGCCACCGGACACCCGACCCGCGCTGGGCCGACTGGCTGGACCTGCGGGAATCCGAGGCGGCCTGATCCGGNCGGGGCCGCGCGTGGGCGCGGGTCACGGGCGGCGGGCGGCGACCAGGGAGGCGAAGACGACGACGTTGTCGGTGTAGCCGACGTCGCCGCCCACCCAGCGGCCGCCACAGGTGATCAGCCGTAGCGCGGGGCGGCTGAAGTCGCCGTAGACCTGCTCCACCGGCAGTTGCGACTTGTTGAACCGTCTGACCGAGTTCACCTTGAAGATCGCCACCGAGCGGTCCTCGCGGACGATCTCGATCTTGTCGCCCGGCCGCAGCCCGCTCAGCCCGTGGAAGACGGCCGGTCCGGTGGAGGTGTCGACGTGACCGACGATCACCGCCGGGCCGTACTGTCCCGGGGTGGGGCTGCGGTCGTACCACCCGGCCTCGTCGTGCCGCTCCGACGCCGGCACCGCGATGGTGCCGTCCGGTGCGAGCCCCACCGGGTGGACCGGGGCGTCCAGCCCGAGCGCCCGGATACCGATCTCGACCGGCGGACTCGACTCCAGGACCGGGAACTTCCGGGGCGGTGGCTGCGCGCCGAAGAACGCCCCGCCCGGAAGCAGGGTGACCCCCGTGACGTACTGCGCCCCGAAGGCCGTGACGAGCAGGCCGAGCAGCAGCGTGAGCACGGGTACCGGACCCGGCCGGCGCAGCCGCCGAGCGGACGGTACGCCCCACCGGGGCGACGGGGCCGCCACGACGTCCAGGCTGCCGGGCGGGGTACCGTCCAGCGGATCCGGGCTGGTGATGCTCGCCGCGGAGGCCTGGCGGGCGGTCCGGGCCACGACCCGGGACACCCGGCGGCGCCACCGGTCGGTGCGGCTCCGCCAGCGGGCGGCCCGGCCCCGCCACGTGCCGTCGGCCGTGGAAGAGCGGGTCATCTTGGCTCCGAGTCGAAACGAGTTGATCACCGAACGAGTTGATCGCCCGGGCGGCACCGTCACCCGGGCCGCGCGGGCCGACCGCGGAACCGTCCTCGGTCAACCGCCCAGCTCGCTCCGGGAACGCTGCCGTCCGCGCAGCCCGAATCCGGCGCCGAGCGCGACGATGCCGAGGCCGCCGGCCAGGATCAGCGGACCCGCCAGCCCGCCGGCGGTGCCGCCGCCACCGGTGGCCGGACCCTTGCTGCCCTGACCCATGTTCACCACGGTGAGCGTGGTGGTGGCCCGTTCGTTGTTCGGGCAGTTCAGGTTGACCGCGTACGAGCCGGGCGCCTTGTCGCCCGGGATGGTCACCGCCCCGGTGAGGAAACCGTTGTCGGGCCGGACGATCACCCGGCCGAACGCGTCGGACAGCACCGTCGCCTGCTGGTTGTTGGCGTTGTCACAGCTTGCCCGGATGTTGACCCGGGTGCCCACCTGCGCGGTGTTCGGGGTCACCTCCACGAAGGTGTTCGGCCCGGCCCACGCCGGCGCGGTCCCACCCGGTCCCTGAACCAGCGCGGTGGCGATGGCGCAGCCGGCGATCGTACGACCGACGATCCTGGCAGCGTGCATGACTCCCCCCTACGGCCTTCCGGCCGGCCGCGCCGACCGTGTCCGCGCGGGTCGTCCCCGGCGGCCCCGGTGGCGGCCGTGGCGTCCCGAGCCGTGTTCCCACCCCTGGCCCGGACACACGCGCCCGCGCCGGATGCGCCGGATCAGGACGCGGTGGGGCCCGTGGACGGCGCGCCACCCGGGCCGGGGCGGAGCGGCTCCACCGGGTGCCAGGCGAGCGGGCTGGAGAGCACCATCGTGCTGGAGGGCTGCCCGTACGGGGCGAGTCGGTCGATGACCCGCTCGAACGCCTCGATCGAACCGGCCGCGACCTTCAACAGGCTGCAGGCGTCCCCGGTGATCCGGTGAATCTCCAGGATCTCCGGCCACCGCGGCACGTCCGGGTCCCGCAGGATGCAGCGCGACCCGTAGCAGGACATCCGGATCATCGCCACCACCGTCCGGCCGGCCCGGGCCAGGTCCACGTGGGCGTGGTACCCGGTGATCACCCCGGACTCCTCGAGGCGGCGTACCCGCTCGGCGACCGCCGGCNGCGAGAGGTGCACCCGACGCGACAGCTCGCTGTAGGAGAGCCGGGCNTCGGCCTGCAACTCCCGCAGCAGGGACCAGTCCATCTCGTCCACGTGTGGCACCCCCTCGCCTGGCCTGGTGGCCCGACCGGGCCGCCACCTTTTCGAACGGTAAGTCATCCGCCCTGATCACCGAAGGACCCGTAACGGCAGGGCCGTGATCGCCGTTGGTTCGGCATTCCGTCGCNCGCGACGGCGGAGGGACCATGATCTGGTCCGGTCACCCGGTCCGGGTCGGGAAGGGAAGCGAGGCGATGGAGACAACCACCCGACAGCGGCGACGAGTCGAGCGGCCCCGCGTCCGGCCGGCGAGCCCCGAGCAGCGGCTCGCCCGCGCGGCGGCCAACCGGGGCGAGCCGACCCTGGAGTTCACCGAGCGGATCCCGTACGACGCGTACGTGCGGGCCAGCACCCTGCACACGCTCCAGCAGCCGCTGAGCCACGACCCCGGCGAGATGTCGTTCCTCGTGGTCACCCAGATCATGGAGCTGTACTTCGGCCTGGCCTGCTTCGAGCTGCGGGAGGCCCGCAAGCGGCTGCGGGCCGGCGACGTCTGGGACGCCCTGGCGCCGCTGCGCCGCGCCGGGCTGCACCTGGAGGGCCTCAACGCGGCCTGGCGCGGGCTGCGCTGGATGACCCCGGCGGACTTCANCCGGTTCCGCAACCTGCTCGGCGAGGGCTCCGGGTTCCAGTCCGCGATGTACCGGCGGTTGGAGTTCCTGCTCGGCCTGAAGTCCGAGCCCCTGGTCCGGCCGTTCCGTCACCAGCCGGAGGTGCACGCCGAGCTGGTCGAGGCGCTGCACGAGCCGAGCCTGTGGGACGAGGTGATCGCGCTGCTGGCCCGCTGCGGTCACGACATCCCGGCCGAGGTGTGCCAGCGCGACTTCTCGGTCACCCCCGAGCCCAGCCCCGAGGTGACCGCCGCGTGGGTGCGGATCTACGCCGACCCCGGGCCGGACAACCACCTCCGGCTGCTGGGCGAGGCACTGGTCGAGATCGCCGACCGCTTCGACGAGTGGCGCTACCAGCACCTGCGGGCGGTACGCCGGACGATGGGCGACAAGGTCGGCACGGGAGGATCGGCGGGAGCGGCCTGGCTGCGGCGCAGCATGGCCCGGGAGATCTTCCCGGAGCTGTGGGCGGCGCGTACCGAGATGTGACGGCTCGGGCAACCCGGTCGACGGCGGCCGGTCGGTCGTGGCGGCGGCCGGGTGGGCCCCGGCGACCCGCACGCGGGCCACGGGACGGGATGCGGACGCAGGCGGGGCCGACGGGCGCGATCGAGAGAACGGAGGCGAGGAGAACATGACGATCCCCGGCGAGGAGGAGGCGCGGCGGCTCGACGAGGCCGATCCCGGCCACCGGCACCTGTTCCTCGTGCCGCCGGCCGAGGGCGGCCGGTACGCCGAGGCTGCGTACCTGGTCGGGAACTCGCTCGGGTTGCAGCCCCGGGCCGCCCGGGCCGACGTGCTGGCGGAGCTGGACGCCTGGGCCACCAGGGGCGTGACCGGGCACTTCTCCGGCCCCCGCCCCTGGGTGCCGTACGTGCGGCTGCTCACCGCGCCGAGTGCCCGGCTGGTCGGGGCGCTGCCGGAGGAGACCGTGGTGATGAACACGCTCACGGTCAACCTGCACCTGCTGATGGTGTCGTTCTACCGGCCGACCGCCGACCGGAACCGGATCGTGATCGAGGACAGCGCCTTCCCCTCGGACAGCTACGCCGTGCGCAGCCAGGCCCGACACCACGGGTTCGACCCGGACGAGGTCGTGGTGCGGCTGCGCCCCCGCCCGGGAGAGGAGACGCTGCGCACCGAGGACGTGGTCGACTACCTCGACCGGGAGGGCCACCGGGTGGCGCTGGTCCTGTTCGGCGGGGTCAACTACCTCACCGGGGAGCTGCTGGACATCCCGGCGATCACCCGGGCGGGGCACCGGGCCGGTGCGATGGTCGGCTGGGACCTCGCCCACGCCGTCGGCAACGTGCCGCTCGCCCTGCACGACTGGGACGTCGACTTCGCGGCCTGGTGCACGTACAAGTACCTCAACTCCGGGCCCGGCGCGCTGGCCGGCGCGTTCATCCACCAGCGGCACCTCGCCGACCCGGCCGTCGACCGTTTCGAGGGCTGGTGGGGCACGGACGAGGCGACCCGGTTCGAGATGGCCCCGGTGTCGCGACCGCCGGCCACGGCGGAGGCGTGGCAGATCTCCAACCCGCCGGTGCTGGCCATGGCGCCGATGCGTACCTCGTTGGCCATCTTCGACGAGGTGGGGATGCCCGCGCTGCGAGCCCGGAGCCTGCGGCTGACCGGATACCTCGAGAAGCTGCTCGACGAGATCACCCCGACCCGGCCGCTCACCGTGCTCACCCCGCGTGACCCGCAGCGGCGGGGCTGCCAGCTCTCGGTCCGGGTCGGCCAGGGCGGTGCCGCGGCGCTGACCAAGCGCCTCGCCCACGAGTACGGCGTTCTGGTCGACGACCGCGAGCCGGACGTGATCCGGCTGGCGCCGGTGCCGCTGTACTCGACGTACCACGACTGCTGGCGGGCGGTCGACGCGCTGGCGCGGCTCGTTCCCGAGTCGACCGGACGGGGGTGACGGCCCCGGAGCGGACGCGTCCGACGGCCGCGGCGGGCGACCCCGAGGGGTAGGGGTCACCGTACGTGTCCCCGGCGGCGACACGCCGACATATCGACGGTGATGGTGGGCGGCCTCGGAACGGTACAGAGTGTCCTCTATATGGACCGGGAACTCCGAACCGGTACAGGAGGACGCATGATGGCAAGAGGGACGAGATGGGGCGGCGGCCTGGTGGCCGCCGCCCTCGTCGTATCGGTCGCCGGTGTGGCCGGGCCGGCACCGGCGGGCGCCGCACCCGGGTCACCCGGCGGGGCCGCCGGGGTGGCCGGCGCGGCGGGTGCGCCCCGTCGGGTCGCCGAGGCGCACCGGTCGGTGACGCTGATCACCGGCGACCGGGTCACGGTCGGCGCCGACGGCCGGACCTACTCCGTGCAGCCCGGCCCCGGCCGCGGCGGCATCCCGATGTGGGCCGAACGGCGCGACGGGCACCTGCACGTGGTGCCGGCCGACGCCGTGCCCCTGGTGCGGTCCGGCCGGGTCGACGCCCGGCTGTTCGACGTGACCACCCTGCTCGGGTTCGGCTACGACGACCGCCGTGCCGACCTGCCGCTGATCCTCACCGGAGCCGCCGGGGCGGCCCGGGGCGGCACGCCGGTCGGGACGTCGGGTGTCGAGGTGGTCCGACAGCTGCCGGCCGTCGCCGGCACCGCGGTCCGCGTGGCCAGGCCGCGCCTGGGCGACCTGTGGAAGGACATCACCGGCGGGGCGGGGGGCGCCGGCCTGCGCGGGGGCCCCACCACCGTCTGGCTCGACGGCCTGCGGAAGCCGACCCTGGAGCACAGCGTGCCGCAGATCGGCGCTCCCGCCGCCTGGCAGGCCGGGTACGACGGCACCGGGGTGACGGTCGCGGTGCTGGACACCGGGATCGACGACGACCACCCGGACCTCGCCGGCCAGGTGGTCGGGCGGGCGAACTTCACCGAGGGGGAGGAGGACGAGCGGGACCTGAGCGGGCACGGCACCCACGTCGCCTCCACCATCGCCGGCACCGGGGCCGCCTCCGGTGGCCGGAGCCGGGGTGTGGCGCCCGGGGCGAAACTGCTGGACGGCAAGGTCTGCGTCCGGTTCGGCTGCGCCGAGTCGTGGATCCTGGCCGGCATGCAGTGGGCCGCCGAGCAGGGCGCCGCGGTGGTCAACATGAGCCTGGGCGGGNGGGACACCCCCGAGGTGGACCCGCTCGAAGCCGCCGTGGAAACCCTCACCGAGCGGTACGGCACCCTCTTCGTGATCGCCGCCGGCAACGAGGGGGAGGACGGCACCATCTCGTCGCCGGCCAGCGCCGACGCCGCCCTCGCGGTGGGGGCCGTCGACCGCGACGACGACCTCGCCCGGTTCTCCAGCCGGGGGCCGCGGACCGGTGACGGCGGGCTCAAGCCGGACCTGACCGCCCCGGGAGTGGAGATCCTCGCCGCCCGCAGCGGGGACGCCTTCCCGGACGAGCCCGACCCGTACGTCGCCGCGTCCGGCNCCTCGATGGCGGCGCCGCACGTCGCGGGAGCGGCGGCGATCCTCGCCCAGCACCGGCCGCGGTGGCGGGGACCGGAGCTGAAGGCCGCCCTGATGGCCTCCGCGGTGCCCCACCCGGAGCTGAGCGTGTACGCCCAGGGCGCCGGCCGGGTCGACGTGGCGCGGGCGGTCGCCCAGACGGTCGTCGCCGACCCGCCGNGCGTCGGCTTCGGCCGCCAGTTGTGGCCGCACCACGACGACGTCCCGGTGACCCGGACCGTCAGCTACACCAACAGCGGCCCCGACCCGGTGACGCTCGACCTCGCGGTCACGGCGACCGGACCGGCGGGCGCCCCGGCCCCGGCCGGGATGTTCACGGTGAGCCCGGCGACGGTGACCGTCCCGGCCGGCGGTACCGCCGAGCTGAGCGTCACCGTCGACACCCGGGTCGACGGCCCGGACGGCTACTACACCGGCCGGCTGGTCGGCAGCGTCGGCGGCGAGCCGGTGGTGGGGACACCGCTCGCGGTGGAACGCGAGGCGGAGAGCTACGACGTCACCGTCACCCACCTGAACCGCGCCGGCGNCCCGACCGACGCGTACACGACCCTGCTCTACGCGGACGACGACCTCACCCCGTACCGGATTCCGGACGACGGCACCACCGCCACGCTCCGGCTGCCCAGGGGCCGCTACGTCCTGCTGAGCGTGGTCGGGGAGGACCTGCCGGAGAACCCGGACCCGGCACGCCCGGAGCACCGGGCCAGCCTGCTGGCGCAGCCCGCGATCGACGTGACCGCGCCGACGGCCCTGACGGTGGACGCCCGCAGGGCCGGCCCGGTCTCGGTCACCGTGCCCGATCCGGAGGCCGAGATGTACTTCGCCGAGGTCAGCGTCGAGCTGGCACGGCCGAACCACTACTCCCTGTTCAGCCTCCTCGGCTGGGCCGGCAACACGCTCCACGTCGGACAACTCGGCGACGACCGCCCGACGGACGGGCTCACCAGCCGGGTGGCGGGGGTCTGGGCGAAGCTGGACGAGGAGGCCTCCGCGGTCGGCACCCCCTACCTCTACCACCTGGCCTGGGTGCGGGCCGGCCGCGTCCTCACCGGGCTGACCCGCGACGTGCGCCGGGCCGACCTCGCCACCGTCCGGGCGCGGTACGGCCGGCAGGTCGACGGCACCAGCGCCTGGACCAGAACACTGGGGATCGTGCCCGGGGTCTCCGAGAGCGGCTGGTTGGCGCTGATCCCGTTCACCCTGCCGTACGAGCGGACCGAGTACCTCAACACCGACGGCGGGATCCGGTGGGACCGCGAGTTCGAGGAGTGGCTCCCGGGCGCCCACGGCGGGGACGAACAGACCGTCGCGATCCAGGACGTGCGAGGGCTGGTGTACCGGCGCGGGACGGTGACCCGGGAACGGTGGAACCAGGGGGTCTTCGGACCCACCCTGGCCAGCCCGACCGAGCCGGAGGAGTGGATCAGCCGGACCGGCGACCGGCTCTTCGTGGTGTCGCCGGTGCACGGCGACGGCGCCGGCCNCCCCGGCTGGTCGCTCACCGAGTCGGTGTCGCTGGCGCTCTACCGCGACGGCGAGAAGATCGGCGAGGCCGACGAACTCGGCGCGGTCTTCGACGTGCCGGCCGGCGACGCGGAGTACCGGATCGAGGCGACGGCGACCCGCGGTGCCCCGTTCACGCTCTCCACCCGGGTGGAGGCGGTCTGGTCCTTCCGGTCCCGGCACGTGTCCGGGGACGATCNCGTGCGGCTGCCGCTGTCCACGGTCCGGTTCAGCCCGCCGCTGGACGGGCGGAACGCCGCCCCGGTCGGGCGGCTGTTCGCCGTCCCGGTCTCGGTGTCGGGCCAGCCCGGGTCCGCGGCCGCGCGGATCCGGTCGCTGGTGGTCGAGGTCTCGTACGACGACGGCCGGACCTGGGAGCGGGCCCGGGTCGTCGCCGTCGGCGGCACCGGGGTGGTCCTGCTGCGTCNCCCGGAGGAGGCCGGTTACGTCTCGCTTCGGGCCACCGCGACGGACCGGGCGGGCAACAGCGTCCGGCAGACGGTGATCCGGGCGTACGCGCTCCGGTGACGGGGTAGTCGTTTCCGGGGCCGTCGGACGGTGAAGCCGCCGGCGGCGGGCGCGATGGCTCGGTGGGNCCGGCGACGGGGCCGGTCCCACCGAGCCGGCCGGCGGATTCCGGCACCCCGTGATCTGCCGGGCGTTGCTTTCCGCTACCGTGAACGAGGACTGGACCGGGTGACCTGACGTTGTCGTCGTGTCGCCCGGCCGGGCAGATGGTCCCGTTGTCGCCTGGGGGCGTTGAGGTTGTCTGTATCCGAGACATTGCTGATCTTCGTCGCCATCCCGCTCGCCGCCGTGCTGGTGATCGCCGGACTGGCGCTGGTCGGACGGGGCAGCGGCAGCGGCGCCAAGCGCTACCGCCCGGGACGGCCGTTCACGTTCACTCCGGTCTGGTTCCTCTCCTCGCCCGATCACCTCACCGACACCGCCCGTACCGCCCTGCCGGAGGGCGCGGAAGCCAGGGCGCTGACCAGCAGCGAGATCGAGACCATCAGCGCGCCTGCGCGCGCGGGTGTGACAGGGGGCGCAAGTGACCGCTGGTAAGAGCGTGGCGACGACCGACCGGCCCGAGTCGCGTACCGGGCAGTCCACCGCCCGGCCGGACGTGCTCGACGGCCCGTTCACCACCCGCCAACTGCTGCGCATCGACGACGCGCTGCGGATCGCCGACCAGTCGACCGGGCTGATCTTCTCGGTCTACGTCGGCCCGCTGGACGAGCCGGTCCGCGAGCACGCGCAGCGGCTGCACGCCTCACTCGCCGNCCCGGGCCGCGCGGTGCTGATCGCCCTGTCCCCGAACCAGCGCGTACTGGAGATCGTCACCGGCGCCGAGGCGCGCAGGCGGATCCCGGACCGGGACGCCAAGCTGGCCGCCCTCTCCATGGTGGCGGCCTTCGGCGGTGGCGACCTCACCGGCGGCATCGTCAGCGGGCTCGACCAGCTCGCCAGCCGGGCCGGACGCGCCGGCTGACCCGCCGCGTCGCACCCGCTGGGGTGGCCGGCCCCGCGGGTCAGGCGGACCACCCGGCCGGGGCCACCCGCACCGGGAGGGGCGGCTCGACCGTTTCGACCGCCCCGGCGGCGACCGATCGGTGCAGCTCGTCGTGCCCGGCCTCGGCCAACCGGTAGAGGTGCGCGATCGGCCCGGTCTTGCTCCGCTCGATCCGCCAGTACCAGTCGATGCCGGCCTCGGCGTACAGGCTGGGTTTGGTGAACCGGTCGTGCCGGCGGCTGCTCGGCGACCCCACCTCCACCACCAGGAGGACGTCGGCCGGCTCCACCCACATGGCGTCACGCGGGGCGCTCGGCCGCAGCACGGTGACGTCCGCGATGACGTTACCGGCCGGCACCCGCAGCCCGATCTCCCGGATCACCCGCCAGCCGGGCGGGCACGCCGACCGGAGCGCGGCTGGGCCATCGGATCCACCTCCCGACGNNAAGCNTGGCGATCGGGCACGCGGCACGAGGGACGCGACGCGGGCACCGGATCCGCCGGCGGGAGGGCGGTGACCGGACGGGCGGGTCGGCCGGTCGCCCGACCCACCCGCCCGGTGGCCACCGGAGGTCAGGCCCGCGCCGCGGCGGCGTCCCGGGCCCGCGCCCGCAGCGCCCGCAGCACCCCGTCCTTGCCCTCGGCGACCAGCCGGCGTAGCGGGGCCGGATGCCCCGGCTCGGCCAGCCAGGCGTCGGTGGCCCGGACCGTCTCCTCACTGATCTGGTACGCCGGGTAGGCCAGGATCACGAACTCCTGCGCCGGCTCGCTGTCCCGGTTGGCCCAGACCCGGGCCACGTCGGCGAAGAACCGCTCGGCGTACGGCGCGGTCAGCTCGACCTGGGCCGGGTGCTGGAAGCCCTGCAGCAGCGCGCGGTTGCGCCAGTTCGGCAGCGGCGCGTCCCCGGTCAGCTCCCGCCACACCGCGGCCTTGTTCTCGGCGGTCGGCACCAGCGCGTGGGCCAGCGCCGCCTCCCGCTCGCCGCTGGAGGTCCGGTCGGCGGCCAGCTCCGCGTCGATCTCCTCCGGGCCGGCCGCGCCCCCGGCGACCAGGGCACGCAGCAGCGTCCAACGCAGCTCCGTGTCGACGGTCAGCCCCGCCGGCACGTCGACCCCGTCGAGCCAGCCGCGCAGCACGGCCAGCTCCTCGTCGCTGCGGGCCGCCGAGGCGTACGTGCGGGCCCAGGCGAGCTGCAGGCCGCTGCCGGGCTCCGCGCTGGCCAGGGCCGCCCGGGCGGTCCGGGCGAGGTCGGCCCAGCCGGTCGGTGCCCAGGCCGGGTCGGCGTACGAGGCGAGGGTGGAGGAGACCTGGCGCAGGGTCGCGGTGACCAGGTTGATGTCGGTCTCGGCCGGCAGCCCGGCCANCGCCAGCGCCACGTAGTCGCGGGCCGCCAGCTCCGCGTCACGCACCATGNCCCAGGCGGCGGCCCAGCACAGGCCGCGGGCCAGCGAGGAGTCGAAGCCGGCGATGTGCCGCACCACGGTCGCCATCGACCGCTCGTCCAGCCGGAGCTTGGCGTAGGTCAGGTCGTCGTCGTTGAGCAGCAGGACNTCCGGTGCGGCGACCCCGACGAGCTGGGGCAGCTCGGTGCGTTCCCCGGCGACGTCGACCTCGATCCGGTCCCGCCGGACCAGCCGGCCGTCGACCAGGTCGTAGAGGCCCACCCCGATCCGGTGGGTCCGCAGCGTCGGGTGCTCGCTCGGCGCCTCCTGGCGGACCGCCACCGCACGGTACGTGCCGTCCGGGCCGATCTCGACCTCCGGGCGGAGCGTGTTGACCTGGGCGGNCTCCAGCCACTCGGCGGCGAACTTGCGCAGCTCCCGCCCGGNGGCCGCCTCCAGCTCGGTGAGCAGGTCGTCGAAGGTGGCGTTGCCCCAGGCGTACCTGTCGAAGTAGCGGCGCAGGCCGGCGAGGAACGACTCCTCCCCGACGTACGCGACGAGCTGCTTGAGCACGCTGGCGCCCTTGGCGTACGTGATGCCGTCGAAGTTGACCTCGACCGCCTCCAGGTCCGGCATCTCGCAGTAGACCGGGTGGGTGGAGGAGAGCTGGTCCTGCCGGTAGCCCCAGTTCTTGCGGACCGAGAGGAAGGTGGTCCAGGCGTCGGTGAACCGGGTCGCGTTGGTGTTGCACCAGTGGCTGGCCCACTCGGCGAACGACTCGTTCAGCCACAGGTCGTTCCACCAGCGCATGGTCACCAGGTCGCCGAACCACATGTGGGCCAGCTCGTGCAGGATCGTGTTGGCCCGCTGTTCGTACTCGAAGTCGGTGACCTGGGACCGGAACACGTAGTGCGCCTCGGCGTGGGTGACGCAGCCGAAGTTCTCCATCGCGCCGGCGTTGAAGTCCGGGACCCAGACCTGGTCGTACTTGGGCAGCGGGTAGCGGACCCCGAACTGCCGGTGGAAGAAGTCGAAGCCCTGCCGGGTGATCAGGTGCAGGTCGTCGGGGTCGAAGTACCGCGCCATGCTGGCCCGGCAGAAGTAGCCCATGTCGATGCCGTCGTGGGTGNACCGCACCTCGTGGTACGGCCCGGCACACAGCGCCGTGACGTAGGTGCTCATCCGGACCGACTCGGCGAAGTGGACCGTCTTGGTGCCCTCGCCGGCCGGCTCCTCGGCGCGCACCGGCATGTTCGAGATCACCCGCCAGTGCGCCGGCACGGTGGCGTGCCAGGTGAAGACGCTCTTCAGGTCGGGCTGGTCGAAGCAGGCGAAGACCCGCTGGGCGTCGGCGGTCTCGAACTGGCTGTACAGGTAGGTCTCGCCGTCGACCGGGTCGACGCTGCGGTGCAACCCCTGGCCGCTGGACGAGTAGAGAAAGTCCGCGTCGACCACCAGGACGTTCTCGGCCGCCAGGCCGGTCAGCGTGAGGCCGGCCTCGGCCGACCAGCCGCTGAGGTCGACCGGCTCGCCGTTGAGGGTGGCCGACCGGATCGAATCGGCGGCCACCTCGATGAACGTGCTGGCACCCGGTTCGGCGCAGCGGAACCGGACCTCGGTTACCGAGCGGAAGGTGCGGCTCGCCGCGGCCTGTCCGGCGGACGACAGGTCGAGAGTTATGTCGTACCCGGTGACGTCGAGCAGCCGGCCTCGCTCCGTCGCCTCGACCTGGGTCAGGTTACGCACTCCTGGCACGTGAATCTCCATCCGATCTCACTGCTGCTGTCACCGTTGACAGCATGTCGAGCCCATCCCCACGGCCTCCGCCGAGTCTTTCATGCCCCGGCGGCGGCTCGGGTGCCCCAGGTCACCGTCTCATCTCGCTGTCGCGGACGGGGTGTCGGGGTAAAGATTCCTTGGTGTGTCGCCATTCCCGGCGGCTCGACGCGGAAGGGAGACGGCGTGTCCGAGCGCGCGGCTGTTGACATGTTCTTCGATCCGGTCTGCCCCTGGGCCTGGATCACCTCCCGTTGGCTCCTCGAGGTGGAACGGGTCCGGCCGGTCGACGTCCGGTTCCGGGNGATGAGCCTGTCGGTGCTCAACGAGGGACGGGACATACCGGAGGAGTACCGCAAGCTCCTCGACGACGCGTGGGGCCCGGTGCGGATCTGCATCGCCGTCGAACAGAAGCACGGCTCGCAGGCGGTGCGTGACCTCTACACCGCGCTGGGCAACCGGATCCACCTCGCCCGGCAGGAGCTGGGTCCCGAACTGTTCCGGGCGGCGCTGACCGAGGTCGGCCTGGACCCGGCGCTGGCCGAGGTCGCCGACTCGACCGAGTACGACGAGGCCCTGCGGGCCAGCCACGACGCGGGCATGAAGCCGGTCGGCCAGGACGTCGGCNCCCCGGTGATCCACGCCCCCGGGCCGGTGCCGGGCCAGACCGTGGCGTTCTTCGGACCGGTGGTGACCCCGGCGCCGAAGGGCGAGGCGGCCGGCCGGCTCTGGGACGGCGTGCTTCTGGTTGCCGGCACTCCCGGCTTCTACGAGCTGAAGCGGTCCCGCACCGAGGGTCCGAGCTTCGACTGACACCCGCACCCGGTGGCCGTCGCCCGGNGGGTGTCCCGCCGGCGGCGTCCACCGGGTGTCCGCGGGTGGCGTCGGGCGTGCCCACGGGATGGACACCGGCGAGGTGCCCGGGCGGCGGCCCGGCGCCGCCGGTAGCGTCAGTGGACATGACGGTCGTGCACCCGATCAGCCGGGCCTGGATCACCACTGGCGGCACCGGCGCGCAGAACTACGACGAGTTCGCCGACGACGCGGAGATCACCGAGATCATCCGGGCGAACCCGCACAGCGCGCTCGCGATCGAGATGCCGCACCGGGCGCCGGAGAGCGTGGGTCGATCCTTCACCGACTCCCTGCCGGACGCCGTCGCCCGGCTCGCCGAGGCGAAGGCCGCCGGCCACTACACCCCGGCGGAGCGGGTGCTGGTGCTGTACCGGATCAGCGCGCCCGGAGACGAGCCCAGCTACGGGCTGTTCGCCATGGTGGACACGGACCAGATCTCGACCAGTGCCGACGAGCCGGGCCTGGTGATCCGTAACGAGGAGGTCTTCATCGCCAAGGTGCGCCAGCGGGTCGAGCTGGCCGAGGCGACGGGGCACCTGCTCTCACCGGTGTTGCTGCTGCAGACCGGCAACCGGGCGCCGGCGGGCGCCCCGCCGGACGCGGCCGTGGCGCTGCACCGGGCGCTCGCCGAGACGATCGAGGCGGCCGGGCCTCCCGCCGCCACCGACCGTGACCAGGCCGGCCGGACCCACGCGATCTGGCTGCTCGGACCGGGCGCCCGCCAGGACGAGTTGCTGGCGTTGGCCGGTGCCGGCGAGCTGGTCGTCGCCGACGGCAACCACCGCAGCCTGGCGGCGCAGCTCGGCGGACTGCCCCGGTTCCTCGCCGTGATCACCACGCCCGCCTCGGTGGTGATCCAGCCCTACAACCGGCTGGTGGGCGAACTGACCACCACCCCGCAGGACCTGCTCGGCCGGCTGCGCGCCGCGGGGGCGACGATCGAGCCGCTGGCCGGGCCGCCGGCCGTGCCGGAGTCGGGCGGGACCGTGGTGCTCTACCTGGCCGGGCAGGGGTACGCCGTGGGGTTGCCCGCCGGACCCGGCGGCGGTGTGGAGAACCTGGACCACACGCTGGTCGAGCGGCTGGTGCTGCGGGACGCCCTCGGGCTCGACCCGGGGGACAAGCGCATCACGTACGTCGGCGGGGACTACCCGGCGAGCTGGCTGGTGCGGGAGGTCGACGCCGGCCGGGCGGAACTCGCCATCCTGATCGCCCCGGTGACCGTGGACGACTTCGTGGCGGTCAACCTGGCCCGGCAGAAGATGCCGCGCAAGAGCACCTGGTTCACGCCGAAGGCACGGGCCGGGCTGGTCCTGGCGGAGCTGGGCCGCGACGGCCNGGGCTGACGGCGTGACGCCCCGCCGCACCGACCCGGGGCGCCGGGGATGCGTCGTCGGTCCGCCGATCCGCCGGGGTCGCGGTTGTGACCTGTCCGGCTCACGTCCTGCCTGTCGGCGAGGCGTCTGGCGTGAGCTGACAGACTGCGGGGTATGCGCGTCTATCTGGGATCCGACCACGCCGGCTACGAACTGAAGGCCCACCTGCTCAACCACCTGGCCAAGCAGGGGTACGACCTGGTGGACGTCGGGCCGTTCGTCTTCGACCCGGACGACGACTACCCCGCCTTCTGTCTGCACACCGCGGCACGGGTGGTCGCCGACCCGGGGAGCCTGGGCGTGGTGATCGGGGGTTCCGGCAACGGCGAGCAGATCGCCGCCAACAAGGTTGCCGGAGNGCGGGCGGCGCTCGCCTGGAACCGCGAGACCGCCCAGCTCGCCCGTGAGCACAACGATGCGAACGTGGTGGCGGTCGGTGCCCGGCAGCACACCCTGGACGAGGCGACCGCGATCGTGGACGCCTTCCTCACCACGCCGTTCTCCGGCAACGAGCGGCACGCGCGGCGGATCGCGCAGATCGCCGCGTACGAGCGTGACAGGGAGCTGCCCGCCCTGCCGACCGCGGCGTCCTGACGGGGTGCCTGTCCGGCCCGTCGTCGGGGCCGGCCCCGCCCCGGTACGGCGGCTCGGGCCGCCTCGGCCTCCGGGCACCCCGGCTTCGGCGTCGGCCTCGGGCGCGGTCAGCGGCCGTGGCGGGGGAGTTCCTCACGGGGCACCCAGTTGCGCCGGACCAGGACCAGCCGCTCGGCCGCCTCGGCCAGGTCGGCCTCGGTGGGACGGGCCGCGTCCCGGGCCCGCATGGCCGCGCTGACGCTGACCTGTGAGGCGCCCGAACCGACCAGGCCGCGTAGGCCGCGTTCGGTCTCCCGGTCGTCGCTCTCCGGCCCGCCGGCCGGTGCGGGGTCCGGTGTGGGGTCCGAGGCGGGTCGACCCTCCTCCCCGGTTGCCGGGGGATGGTGCCGGAGACGCCGTCGCCGACGCTCGGAATCGGTCATGTGGTGACACTATCGTCCAACGGTTCGGACGGGCACGCCGCCGCGGCCCGGTCCGGTGCCGGTGTCGTCGGGGCGGCGACCATGCGCCGTCTGGCTACCCTCGAAATCGGGTAGCGGGGTGGCGCTGTCGCCAGATCGTTGATGGCCCGGATCGGGCGTCACCGATGGGGAGGAACAGATGTCTGACCAGACGCCGTGGGCGGAGCGGACCGTCGAGATGCCGCCGGAGCCGCCGGGCTTCCGGCGCGGGGTGGCACAGGTGGGGGTGCCCCGGCAGCGTACGGAGCCGGATGTGACGACGATCGCCGAGCCGGTCGGCGGTGCGTGGCCGGGGGTCGAACCCGGGCCGCAGCTTCCTCCCGGATACCACTGGCGGCAGCTGCGTGTCGGGGCGCACTGGAGCATGATCGGGGCCCTCTTCGCCTTCGTCTGCTGGGGAATCTGGGCGATCTCGGGACGGGGCGACCTGACCAGCCCGGTGGTCACGTTCCTGCTCACCCTCTGCATCGCGGCCGGTCTCTTCGCNCTCTCCCGGCTGGTCGGCCGGGTCGTCCTCGAACGGCAGCTCGGCCGGATCCGACGGTCGGCACGGGCTGCGCACCTGGTGACCGGCGCGTTTCTGGTCGCGGTCGGGGTGACGTACCTGCGCCAGACGGCGTGGGTCGTGGACCTGTGGAACTGGGTGGTCGGCCTGGGCTGATCGCCCGTACCGGACAGATGATGATCAGGGTGGCAAGTCACGATTTGGTCACTCGATAGTTACTGAGCGCGTGGCGCCCAATTACGTGGCGTTACGATTCGGTCTCCGTCCTCCCCGGGAGGTTGTCGACGGTGACCGTGCTCAGCGTGATCGTGCCGGTCCATCAGGTGCGGGAGTACCTGACGGACTGCCTGGACTCGATCCTCGGCCAGCCCTTCGCCGACGTCGAACTGGTCGCGGTGGACGACGCCTCGACCGACGGCTGCGCGGAGATCCTGGCCGGGTACGCCGCCCGTGATCCCCGGGTGAGGGTGCTCACCCTCCCGACCAACCGTGGGCTCGGCGCGGCCCGCAACGCCGGCCTGGCCCGAGCCGTCGGCGAGTACGTGTGGTTCGTCGACGCCGACGACTGGCTGCCGGAGGGAGCGTTGCCGGCGGTCGTCGACCGGCTCAGCCGGACCCGGCCGGACCTGCTGGTCACGGCGTACACCCGGCACTACCCCAACGGTGGCACCCGGCACTGTTCGCTCTCCCGCATCAACGAGGGCCGGCCCGTGCCGGAGGTCTTCACCGTGCGGGACGTCCCCGGGCTGCTGTCGGTGCTGCACATCACCTGCAACAAGGTGATCCGGCGGCGGTTCCTCGCCGACCTGGGGCTGCGCTTCGGGTCCGGCTGGTACGAGGACGTGTCGTTCAGCTATCCGCTGCTGCTGGCCGCGCCCCGGATCAGCGTGCTCGACCGGTGTTGCTACGCGTACCGGCAGCGCCCGACCGGGGCGATCACCTGCACCGTCAGCGACCGGCACTTCGAGGTCTTCGCGCACTGGGACCGGGTGATGGCCGGGCTCGCCTCCGCCGGGNACGTGCCGGACGAACTCCGTCACCTGATCTTCCAGCGGATGGTGTGGCATCTGCTCCAGGTGCTCGGCCACCCGCGACGGGTGCCGGCGCACCGGCGCCGGGAGTTCTTCGCGGAGATCGTCGTCCGGTACCGCCGGCACCTTCCCTCCGGCGGCTACCGCACCCCGGGCGGGCTGGTCGGGCTCAAGCACCGGCTCGTCGGGCACGGTGCGTACGGGCTGTTCGTGGCGCTGCGGGCNGCCCGACGGGCGCACCTGGCCGTGGTCGACCGGGTCCGGTCGCCGTTGCCGCTCCCGCCGATCCGCCCGGCGCGGCGCGCGCCCGTGCCGGCCGTTCCGGCGACGGACGGCCTGGCGACGGATGGTCCGGCGGTGGCACGGGGCGGCCTGGCGTCGGCACCGGACCGCGCGGTGGCGGCCGGTGGCCTGGTGGCGGAGGGCGTGACGGCGGTGGCCGGGGACGGTGCCGCGGTGGCCGGGGACGCCGGGCCGCAGCCGCGGCGGCGCGACGAGCTCACCGACCGGACGGGCTGACCGCCTCGCCGAGGCGCCCGGAGGTGCCCGGCCGACGGCCTGCCCGTTCGGCCGCCGTGGCGGCGTGCGTGGGCGCCTCCCGTCGCGGCCTGCTCAGCGGTGCTCGCCGAGAGGGCCGACCCGCCACCCCCGACCGAGGCACTCGTCGAGCAGGTGCGGCAGGGCGGCCAGGCTGGTGCGCCAGGAGCCGGGTGCGGAGGTGCAGTCGGAGTCGTGCAGCAGCACCGTGCCACCGGCGTTCAGGCCGCTCCTGACGGTCGCCAGCACCGAGGAGGCGGTGGCGGTCCGGGTCCAGTCCCGGCCCCAGCAGGTCCACAGCACCGGGGTCAGGCCGAGCCTGCGGGCGGTCGCCAGGGCGGCGGCGGTGAGCACCCCGTACGGCGGCCGGAAGAACCGGGGCGGCCGGCCGGTCACCGCCTGGACCAGCTCCCGGGTACGGGCCAGTTCGCGGTACGTCGCGCGTGGCCCGACGAGCAGCAGGTTGCGGTGGGACCAACCGTGCACCGCCACCTCGTGTCCGGCGGCGACGAGCTCGAGGCCGAGTTCCGGCGCCCGGACCAGCATGGAACCGAGCAGGAAGAAGGTCGCCCGAATCCGGTAGGCGGCCAGGGTCTCCAGGAAGTGCGGGGTCGACACCGGGTCCGGGCCGTCGTCGAAGGTCAGCGCGACGTGACCGGGTACACCCCGGCCGCTGAGCCGGGGAAAGAACCGCAGCCGGATGCCGGGCAGCACGGTCAGCGCGGGCGCGGCGTGCGCCACCAGCGCGGCACCGAGCGCTGCCGCCGGTACCGCGCTGGTTCGCAGACGTTCCTCCACCCGCCACCCCATCTCGGGGTGGGGATACCCGGCCTCACCCGGACCATCCCCACCCGGACGGGTGAACGGGACACGGGTGGCCGATCCATCAGCCCGAGGNGGCCGCGCGGGCGGTGCCGGTCGCCGGTGTGGTCGCGGCGGCGGGCACGACGGTGCGGCGGACGTGGCGGTGTGGGCGCCGGATTCCGGTCCGCCGACCCACCCGGCCCCCGACCACACCGCCGGGCGTCGGTGATCCGACGCGGCTGGCGTCGGCGGACCGGAACCGACCGATCGTGACCCACCGTGTTCGTCGTCCCGACCACAGACGACGGCGCGGGCGGGCGCGCGGCGCGGGTCGGCGATCGGCCACCATGGACACCCCAGCCCTGTCATGCTGCTCGTACGCTCTTCGTNAAAATGCGACAACAGATAGTGAAAAGGGGGTGTGAAAGAGAAGGGTATCGACGTGATTCGCGTGTCGGGATCACAGATAGTTGTTGTCCCGCAACGCATTTCGCGCCCAATCTGGCCTTGCCCTTGCGGAAGTGTTACCGGGTATGCTGTCGCCGTTCAACGCCGCCCGGCACCGTTGGTGCCGGCGCTGATCGCCGCCTAATCGCCGCGTGGCGAGCCGGGGACCCAGGTTCCTGGGGTGAATCCGCGACAGCGGTAGGGACCACTTCCATCCCGAACCCGTCAGCTAACCCGGTCGGCGGCCGACGGAAGGGATACACGTGAGGGCACCCCTACGCCGAAGGCTGGCCCTTGCCCTGGCACTGCTCACCGCGGCATCGCTGATCGCCGCTCCGTCTCCAGCGGCGGCAGCCCCCAAGCCGGGCCCGGAGGGCGAGGTCGAGACGCCACTGCTCGGTGACGTGCTCGCGACCACGGGTAAGCGGTACGCCGAGGCCAAGGCCGCGCTCAAGAAGTCCGAGAAGCGGCAGAAGGAACTCACCAGGCAGCTTGAGCAGGCGCAGGCCCGGCTCGACGCCCTCGCCCCGGAGGCGAGTCGGATCGCGGCCGAGTCGTACCGGACCGGCAAGCTCAGCGCGGTGACCATGCTGCTGAACAGCTCCTCGTCGGAGTCCTTCCTGCGGCGCATGGCAGCTCTGGACGAGCTCAACCAGATCAACAACCAGAAGCTGCGTGCGCTGAACGAGGCACGCCGGCAGGTCAGCGCCGCCAAGGAGGCGGTCGACGCCGAGATCGAGCGGCAGAAGGCCGCGAAGCAGATCATCGAGAAGCAGAAGATTGAGGCGGAGAAGGCGCTGGCCCTGGTCGGGGGCATCTCCCGGCCGAACAAGGGACTGGTCGACGCCACCTCTCCGGTTGCCCGTCCCGGACCGGGGATGGAGGACGGCTTCCCGCCGCTGCCGTGCAACCAGGACGACCCGACCACCAGCGGCTGCATCACCGCGCGGACGCTGCACATGTACAAGGAGGTCCGACGGGCGGGGTTCGACCGGTTCGTCGGCTGTTACCGGTCGGGTGGGCCGTACGAGCACCCGAAGGGACGCGCCTGCGACTGGTCGCTGATCAGGNCGGGCTTCCGCCGGGCCGCGAACGCGGACGAGATGAAGTACGGCAACAATCTCGCCGCCTTCCTGGTCCGCAACGCGGATCGGCTCGGTGTCCTGTACGTGATCTGGTACAAGGAGATCTGGTTCCCCGCGACCGGCTGGAAGTCGTACAGCGGTGCGAGTGACCACACGGACCACGTACACGTGTCGATGCTGTAGGGAACGCACCAGAGCGTCAGCGCGTCAGACCGCCCCGTCGCCCTCCGGGTGGCGGGGCGGTTGTCGTTTCGACATCCATTTCCAAGTTGCATATATAGCGATATCAGCATAAGTTTTCGGCGTCCCGTGGACGACGGAGGTGACGGTGGGTACCGGGCACGGCCACGCCAGCCTGCACACCTGGGCCGGGCGGCGACACCGCCGGCGGCTGTGGGGGGCGTGCGGGGTGCTGGCCCTCTCCACGGCGGGGCAGGCCGTCGCCGCCTGGTGGACCGGTTCCCTCGCGCTCGTCTCCGACGCCGGCCACATGGTCACCGACGTGGTGGGCATCGTGATGGCGCTGGCGGCGATCACCGCCGCCGGTCGGGCGTCGAGGGACCCGCAGCGCACGTTCGGCCTGTACCGGCTGGAGGTGCTCGCCGCCCTGGGAAACGCCGTGCTCCTCTCCGGTGTGGCGCTCGTCGTCTGCGTGGAGGCGGTGCGCCGACTCGACCAGCCGCCCGAGATCGCCGCCGTGCCGATGCTGGCGGCCGCGGTCGGCGGCCTGGTCGCGAACCTGGTGGCCCTCCTGCTGCTGCGCCCGGGCGCCGCGGAGAGCCTGAACCTGCGCGGCGCCTACCTGGAGGTCCTCGGCGACCTGCTCGGCTCGGTCGGCGTGATCGTCGCCGCCGTGGTCGTCGCGACGACCGGCTGGCGGTACGCCGACCCCCTCGTCGCCGTCGTGGTCGGCCTGCTCATCCTGCCCCGTGTCTGGGGGTTGGCGTTGGCGGCCGGGAGGGTGCTGGTGCAGGCGGCGCCGCCGCACGTCGAGGTCACGCGGGTCGGGACGCGGCTGCGGGAGGTCGCCGGGGNGACCGGTCTGCACGACCTGCACGTCTGGACCCTGACCTCCGGCATGGAGGTCGTCTCCGCGCACCTCACCGTCGCCGACGCCGCCGACGTCGCCGAGGTCCTGGCGGCGGCCCGGCGGCGGCTGCGTGACGAGTTCGGCGTCCACCACGCGACCCTCCAGGTCGAGCCACCCAGCCGGGAGTGGAGCTGTCCGGGCGGGTCGTCGTGCGTCTGGGTCGGGCCGTCCGCAACGCCGGTCCGGGCCGCCCACTGAGCCGACCGGAACCGCGCGGGCGAGGCCCGGGTCACCACCCGGCCCCGGGTGCGTCGGACCCCGTCCGGCACCTCCGACATCCGTGACCGCCGTCCGCCGTCCCCGTGGGCGGCGAACACCCCAGGCGCGCCCGGCCGGGCGGCGTCCACACGGGCCGGACGTCCGCGTCCGTCCACGTCGGAGGAACGCAGGTTGCCCCGGCTCGGCATCCGGCGACGAGAGACCGCCCCGGCGCGACGCCCTCGCCGACCCGGGACGGCCGCGCGGCGCGAGAGGACCCCGAGGGCGGGCCGGAAAACCGGTTCGGCTCGGCACCGCGCCCTGGTACGGTCGGCGCCAAACCCGCGCGGCCACGATCCGGCCGCGCCACGCCGCCAGTGAGAGGAGCCGGCTGTGCAGTACCGCACCGCTGTGGTCGTTCCTCCGTCACGGCACGAGGTGATTCTGGCGTCTTCGTCGGCGTCCGGGGCCGGCTCGCGCGGCTGACCCCGGCTGGCACGGCGGGCCACCGAACCCGGCCGCACCGGTCTGCACCGGCCGGGGCGGCGTCGACCGCCAACCCGGACACCGACCCCGCGGACGTACCCCGCACGGCTCGGGCCGCGCGTCGCGGCCGGCCCCGCGCGGACGGTCCCACGCTCCGCCGATTGGCAACCCCGGATCCGGCACGCCGTCCCGTTCCCGTCCGCGCCCGCGTCGGTCGCCGCGGCGGCCGTGCCCGACACCGGCGGCAGCCCGGTCCGGCCACGGCCGCGGGCGCCGACCCGGAGACGGTGGCGGGCCCGGCGGCGGCAGCCACGCGACCCGGTGGTGGCGACAGTCGGCGAACGTCCGCCCGGCCGGTGGCCCGGTGAGGTCTCACGGTCCGCCGTCAATCGCGCCGTTGCGTACCTCATCGTCCAGAAAGGCACCCGACCGTGCGTACCAACCCGCGCCACAGCGTTCTCGACCACCTGACCCGCACCCGCAACCTCGGCATCCTCGCCCACGTCGACGCCGGGAAGACCACCACCACCGAACGGATCCTGTACGTCACCGGCGCCACCCACAGACAGGGCGAGGTGCACGAGGGAACCACCGTCACCGACTTCGACCCCCAGGAGCGCGACCGGGGCATCACCATCTACTCCGCCGCCGTCAGCTGTACCTGGGACGACCACCGGATCACGCTGATCGACACGCCCGGCCACGTCGACTTCGCCGACGAGGTCGAACGGGCACTACGGGTGCTCGACGGGGCGATCGCCGTGTTCGACGGCGTGGCCGGGGTCGAACCGCAGAGCGAGTCGGTGTGGCGCCAGGCCGACCGGCACGGCGTCCCCCGGATCGCGTTCGTCAACAAGCTGGACCGGGCGGGCGCCGACCTCGACNCGGCCNTGCGGTCCATCCGGGACCGGCTCGGCGTCGTCCCGCTGGTGGCGCAGCTGCCGATCGGCCGGGAGGACGGGTTCGTCGGCGTGGTGGACCTGGTCGGAATGCGGTCGCTGGTGTGGCCCGACGGCCGGGGAACCTACCGGGAGGGTCCGGTGCCGGCGGACCTGCGCGCCGAGGCGGAGCGGCGGCGCCGGCAGCTGGAGGAGGCGGTGGCCGAGCGGCACCCGGGCGCGCTGGAGGAGTTCTGTGACCGGGGCGAGGTCAGCACGCCGACGCTGGTCGAGGCGCTGCGCGAGCTGACCCGCACCGGCGACGGTGTGGTGGTCCTCTGCGGCTCGGCGTACCGCAACCGGGGCATCGAACCACTGCTGGACGCGGTCGTCGCGTACCTGCCGTCACCACGGGACGTGCCCGCGGTACGCGGCACCTGGAACGGGGCCGAGCAGCGGCGACCGGCCGATCCGGCCGCACCCGTGGCGGCCCTGGTGTTCAAGGTGAACGCGACCGCGACGGGGCGGCTGACGTACCTGCGGGTCTACTCCGGAACGATCCGGAAGGGGGACACGGTGTGGGACGCGGGGTCGGGGCGTACCGAGCGGATCGCCCGCATCCTGCGGGTCCAGGCCGACCGGCACACCGAGGTCGACCGGGCGGTGGCCGGGGACATCGTGGCCGTGGTGGGACCGAAGGCGGCCCGGAGCGGGACCACCCTCTGCGCCCCCGACGCGCCGCTGGTGCTCGAACCACCCACCGTGGCCGAACCGGTGGTCTCGGTGGCGGTCGAGCCCCGCCGCAACGCCGACACCGAGCGGCTGGCCTCGGCGCTGGCCCGGCTGGTCGAGGAGGACCCGTCGCTGGCGTTGCGGACCGACACCGAGACCGGGCAGACCGTGCTCTCCGGTCTCGGNGAGCTGCACCTGGAGGTGGCCGTGGAGCGACTGCGCCGCGACCACGGGCTGGAGGTCACCGTCGGACGGCCCCGCGTGGCGTACCGGGAGACCGTCGTACGTGGGGTCTCCGGCCTGCTGTACCGGCACGTCAGGCAGGACGGCGGCGCCGGCCAGTTCGCCCACGTCGTGCTGGACGTGGCGCCGCTGTCCGACGACCCCGGCGGGGCCGCCGGCCACGACGGCGCCGGTGGGACGGGCTTCGTGTTCGACTCGACCGTCGTCGGTGGCCGGGTGCCGAAGGAGTACGTCCGGGCGGTCGAGGCCGGCTGCCGGGACGCCCTCGCCGAGGGACCGCTCGGCGGTCATCCGGTGACCGGGCTACGGGTCACCCTGACCGACGGCGCGACCCACCCGAAGGACTCCTCGGAGCTGGCGTTCCGCACGGCNGGTCGGCTCGCCCTGCGGGAGGCTCTCCGGGCCTGCCAGATGGCGCTGCTGGAGCCGGTGGTCGAGGTCACGGTCACCGTGCCGGAGGACGTCGTCGGCGGCGTCCTCGGCGACCTCGCCGCCCGGCGCGGCCGGGTCGTCGGCTCGACCACCCGGGCCGGCACGGTGGTGGTCACCGCGGTCGTGCCGCTCGCCGAGCTGTTCGGCTACGCGGGCGGGCTGCGGAGCCGGAGCCAGGGCCGGGGGACCTTCACCACCCGGCCGACCGGGTACGCCCTGGTCCCGGCTGGCCTCGCCGAGAGCATCGTGGCCGGGTAGCCCCTGGTGGGGTGCCCGGCGCGGGGTACACACCGGTGGCGTCCGGGGTCGGACGCCACCGGTGCACCCGCGTCCTCACGGCGATGCGGACCGACGACCGTCGGCTCCGGCGGTGGCTCAGTCCTGGCGGCTGTTCGCGGCCGCCGATCCGGCCGGCTCGGGTGTGCCGGAGAAGAGCCTGCGCAGCAGCGCGACCTGGTGGGGGAACTGCCACCCCGCGCCCCCCTCGTGCCCGTTGTACGGCCACACCGTGATGTCCTTGTCGCTGCCGGCGTAGTGGTTGTAGGCGGCGAAGACGGTCGACGGCGGGCAGATCGCGTCCATCAGCGCGACGGAGAAGAGCGCCGGGGCGGTGGCCCGGCTGGCGAAGTTGACCCCGTCGAAGTAGCTCAGCGTCCGGAACGCCGTCTCGACGTCGCCCCGGTGCGTCTTCAGGTAGGTCACCAGCTCCCCGTACGGCATCGCGTCGGTGATCTCGGTCGCGCGCCGGTAGTGGCAGAGGAACGGCACGTCGGGCAGCACGGCGGCAAGCCCGTCGACGAGGCCGGCGACCGCGAGGGTGATCCCGCCGCCCTGGCTGGCGCCGGTCACCACGACCCGGTCCGGGTCCACCCGGGGGTGCGACCGCGCGGTGTCGACGGCCCGGACCGCGTCGGTGAAGACCCGCCGGTAGTAGTAGTTCCGGGGATCGGTCAGCCCACGGGTCATGAAGCCCGGAGTCTGCGGCAGGCCGACCGGGTCCGGGTCGGGGGTGTCGCCGACCAGGTAGCCGCCGCTGCCCTGACCCCGGGTGTCCATCACCAGGTGGGCGTAGCCGGCGGCGCTCCAGGTCAGCCACTCGTGCGGCAGCCCGCGGCCGCCGCCGTACCCGACGTAGTTGACCACACAGGGGAGCCGGTCGTCCCGGTGTGCCGGAAGCAGGAACCACCCGCGGATCGGCTGGCCGGCGAAACCGGAGAAGGTGACGTCGTAGACCTCCACGGTGGCAAGCCCGCAGTCGTACGGCTCGAACCGGGCCGGTGTGGCGGCCTCGCGTGCCTGCCGTAGCGTCTCGGCCCAGAACTCGTCGAAGTCGGCCGGTTCGTCGCGCTCCGGCAGATAGTCGCGCAATTGCTCCAGTGGCCAGTCGACAAGCATGCCCACTCCCTTCCTGTGGCGTCCGGCATGGTCGCCGGACGCCCGCCACCGGCGTCGTCGCCGGGTGTCGATGTCCGGGCGCTGCCGTCCCCGCCGCCCTTGCCTGCGCCATCGACCCCGTCGTCGATGCCGACGCCCGGGTCGCCGGCGACGTCGTCGCGGGCGCCGGCGCGGACCGATCGCCGCGGCGACGATCACATGATCAACCCATGGCGTCGACTGCCCAGCGTACGGGCTCTGGCGTCGGCCGGTGGACCGAGACCTGGCGCGGCAGGTCACGGAGCCGACGTTGCCATCCGCCGCCGTCGGTTGCGAGCATGTATCTACATTTCCGAATCGTCTTCCGTCGGCTCGCGTCGGCACCCCGGTGACCGTGCGGATGGGTCGGAAGGAGGCGCCGGGAGGGAGGAGTCCGTGACGCGCTCCCCGTACGGCATCGTCCTGGGGCGCTTCCAGCCCGTGCATCTCGGTCACGCCGAGTACCTGCGGGCGGCCCGGCAGCGGTGCGACCGACTCGTCATCGGCATCACCAACCCGGATCTCACCGCGCTCGGCACCACCGCCGAGGACCCGGCCCGGTCGGCGGCGTGGAACAACCCGTTCACGTACCACCAGCGGGCGATGATGCTGGAGGCCGCCTGCGCGGACGAGGGGTGGACACCCGGCGACTACCTGCTCGTGCCGGCACCGGTCGACGAGCCGGAGCGGCTCGGCCAGTACCTGCCGCCGCCCGGGGAGGCGACCGTCTTCGTCACCATCTACGACGCGTGGGGGGAGGCGAAGAAGCGCCGCCTGGAGGCGCTCGGCTACCCGGTCGAGACGCTCTGGCGACGCTCGATGGCGGAGCGACTCACCTCCGGCACCGAGATCCGGGCCGCACTGCGTACCGGTTCCACCCGGTGGCGGCGCTACGTCTCGCCGCGGGTCGTCCCGCTGCTTCACGCGTACGCCCGGAACATCTGACCGCCGTCGCGCCGCGGGCCCCGCCGCCGGTGACGGCGCTGACAGCCGGCCGCCTCCTCGGGCGGGCGACGAGGGGCACCTCCCGGCCGCGGCCAACGGCCCCGGCCCCGGTCCGGTCGGGCGTGCCGGCGTGCTGACCGGTCCGGCCGTGCGGCCGGTCTCGGCAGGGCCGGGGTTGAGAAGCCCCGCGTGGCACAGGACCAGACCGGACGCCCCGGCGGGCCGGGCTGATGAGATTGCCCGATCGGGAGCTCATGACGATCATGGCACCCGGCCGGCGGACACCGCGCCGTTCCCCACCAGCACGACCAGCAAGGAACCGCATCATGCGCAAGCTCGTGTACCTCGTCGCCTCGACGCTGGACGGCTACATCGCCGNCCCCGACGGTGCCGACCCCACCGGTCCCGGGGGATTCTGGCCGATCTTCGAGGACTACCTGCAGCACCTGATCGCCGAGTATCCCGAAACCCTGCCCGGACCGGCCCGGCAGGCTCTCGGCGTCACCGCCGCCGGAACCCGGTTCGACACGGTCCTGGAGGGCCGCCGCTCCTACGACGTCGGTCTGCGGGCCGGCGTGACCAACGCCTACCCCCACCTGCGCCACCTGGTGTTCTCCCGCACCCTGACCGAGAGCCCGGACCCGACCGTCGAGATCGTGTCCGGCGATCCGATCGCCACGGTGCGCGAACTCAAGCGGCAGGAGGGCAGGGATCTGTGGCTCGTCGGCGGCGGTGAACTGGCCGGCGTGCTGTATCCCGAGATCGACCAGCTCGTCGTCAAGCTCGCACCGCTGACCGTCGGCACCGGCATCCCGCTGTTCGGCCGAGGCGCCGTCTTCGACCCCCGCACCTGGAAGCTCACCGACCGCACCGTCCTGGACAGCGGTGTGCTCTTCCTCACCTACACGCGTACGCCAGCCGACCCGGCGGCGTGACGGGCGGCGGTGCCGTCCGGGGCGGCGGCCCGCGCGTACCCACCGGGACCGTCCACCGCCGTACCGCGCAGCCCGGCCGTCGCGGCACGTCGGCCGCCGGGCTGCGCGACCGGCACGTCAGATCGACAGGGGATGGGAACGACCAGGGGATGGGAACGACACGGCCCAGGCGGGGCGGTCACGCCGCCGGCCTGGGCCGTGGGTGTGGAGCGGGCGACCGGAATCGAACCGGCACCGTCAGTTTGGAAGACTGAAGCTCTGCCATTGAGCTACGCCCGCGTACGCCCCGGTCGCCGGGGCACGTCCGATAGGTTAACCAATCACCCCGTCGGGTGTGTACGGGGTATGCCGACGGCGTACCCCGACAGCCGGAGCGGATCTTGGGCGTGCCGGTCCACGACGGTCCTCGGCAAGATCAACCAACCGGTACGGCGGGCGGGGTCGGCCGTCGTACGTCAGGATCAGGCGGAGTGGGTTGACACGGAGCGCCCAGGCGGAGACCGGGCAGGCGCGACCGGGACGCGGGGGCATACACTCTTCCACGCCACGGGGTGTGGCGCAGCTTGGTAGCGCACTCGCTTTGGGAGCGAGGGGCCGTGGGTTCAAATCCCGCCACCCCGACTGTCGCCCGATGGCGCGGGGTGAGCATGCTCACCCCGCGCCATCGGGCACCCACGCCGGCTCGCCTAAACTCGGTGGGCCGAATCCGGCCCGAAACCAAGATCGAGATCCGCAAGGAGTACGCCTGTGAAGAGCACCGTCGAGACTCTGAGCCCGACGCGCGTGCGGCTCGCCATCGAGGTGCCGTTCGTCGAGCTCGAGCCGAGCCTCAAGAAGGCGTACCGGACGATCGCCCAGCAGGTCAACGTGCCCGGCTTCCGGCGCGGCAGGGTGCCGGCCGCCGTCATCGACCAGCGGATCGGCCGTGGCGCGGTGCTCAACGAGGCCGTCCAGGAGGCCATTCCGGAGAAGTTTCTGGCCGCGGTCCGCGAGCACGACGTCAAGACCCTGGGCCGCCCCGAGGTGGAGATCACCGAGTTCAGCGACGGCGACTCCCTGAAGTTCACCGCCGAGATCGACGTTCGCCCGCAGATCACGGTCCCCGACCTCGCCACGGTCGAGGTGACCGTCGACGAGCTGCAGGTCGGCGACAGCGAGATCGACACCCAGGTGAGCAACCTCCGGAACCGGTTCGCCACGCTGAAGACGGTTCAGCGGCCCGCCCAGGAGGGCGACTACGTGCAGATCGACCTGGAGGCCACCGTCGACGGCAAGCCGGTGCCGGGCGGCTCGGCCACCAACATCTCGCACGAGGTCGGCAGCAAGCAGCTGCTGCCCGGGTTGGACGAGGTGCTGGTCGGGCTGTCCGCCGGGGAGTCGAAGACCTTCGTCACCCAGCTCGTCGGTGGTGAGTTCGCCGGCCAGGACGCCGACGTCTCGGTGACGGTCCGCACCGNCAAGGAGAAGGAACTTCCCGAGCTGAACGACGAGTTCGCCCAGCTCGCGAGCGAGTTCGACACTCTTGAGGAGCTTCGCGACGACATCCGGCAGCGGATCNCCCGGACCAAGCGGGTGGAGCAGATCTACGCGGCCCGGGACAAGGCCCTGGAGCAGCTCGTCGCGGCGGCCGAGGTACCGGCCCCCGAGGGGGTCGTCCGGGACGAGGTCGCACACCGTAAGCAGGCGATGGTCGACCAGCTGGAGCGGATGGGCGCCTCGCTGGAGGAGTACCTCTCCGCGGAGAACAAGACCGAGGAGCAGATCGACGCCGAGCTGACCGAGGCCGCGACCCAGGGTGTCAAGATCCAGCTGCTGCTGGACGCCTACGCCGACGCCGAGCAGGTGCAGGTCAGCGACGACGAGTTCGGCCGCGAGATCATCCACCGGGCCCAGCACGCCGGCATGCCACCGCAGAAGTACTACGACCAGCTGGTGCGCGCCGGTACCGCGGCCGCCGTCTACGGCGATGTCCGCCGGGGCAAGGCACTGGCGCTGATCATGGAACGGATCAAGATCACGGATTCGGCGGGTAACCCGGTCAGCCTGGACGAGATCCGTACGGCGACGGCGACCGACGGCCACGAGCACGAGCACGAGCACTGATGTCCCGGTCGGTTGGGCTCGACGGCTGGCGGCCGACCCGCATCCGGCCCGCCGAGCCCTCCGGCGTACGCCGCCTGGGCGACTGCGCTGAGAGCGAACAGGAGCCGGACAGGTGCGTGACGACCCTCGTCAGCGGTTAGTGTCGGGCCTAGGACGGCACAGAGAGCGAAGGGCTGCCATGACTGGTTCAGACTTCTCGGCTTTACCCAGGCGGGTCCTCGAAGCCCGCATCGGGGACACCTTCGGTGGCAACCTTGACGATGCGGTCTACAACCGTCTGCTCAAGGAGCGGATCATCTTCCTGGGCAGCGAGGTGACCGACCAGGTCGCCAACCGCATCTGCGCGCAGCTGCTGCTGCTCGCCGCGGAGGACCCCGAACGTGACATCAACCTGTGGATCAACTCGCCGGGTGGGTCGGTCTACTCGGGCATGGCGATCTACGACACGATGCAGTTCATCGACAACGACGTCTCGACCGTGGCACTGGGCATGGCAGCCTCCNTGGGCCAGCTGCTGCTCTGCGCCGGCACCAAGGGCAAGCGGTNCGCGCTGCCCCACGCCCGGATCATGATGCACCAGCCCTCCGGCGGTATGGGCGGTACCGCGTCCGACATCGCCATCCAGGCCGAGCAGATGCTCTACACCAAGCGGATGTTCCAGGAGCGGGTGGCCTTCCACACGGGNCAGACCCAGGAGCAGATCGAGGCTGACTCGGACCGTGACCGGTGGTTCACCGCCCAGGAGGCCCTCGACTACGGCTTCATCGACAAGGTGATCTCCGGGGCCGCCCAGGTTCCGGAAGGCGCCGGGACCCTGAGCTGAGGAGCTTGACGATGATCGATCACAGCCTGCCGTCGTCCGGCTTCCAGCCGGNGCACAACCGGTACGTCCTTCCCTCCTTCGTGGAGCGCACGTCGTACGGCGTCAAGGAGTCCAACCCGTACAACAAGCTCTTCGAGGACCGGATCATCTTCCTCGGCGTCCAGGTGGACGACGCGTCGGCCAACGACGTGATGGCCCAGCTGCTGACGCTGGAGGGGACCGACCCGGACCGCGACATCATCATGTACATCAACTCGCCGGGTGGCTCCTTCACGGCCATGACGGCGATCTACGACACGATGCAGTACGTCCGACCGGACATCCAGACCGTCTGCCTCGGCCAGGCGGCCAGCGCCGCCGCGGTGCTGCTGGCGGCCGGCACGCCCGGCAAGCGGATGGCGTTGCCGAACTCCCGGATCATCATCCACCAGCCGGCGACCGAGGGCGGCTACGGCCAGGGCTCGGACATCGAGATCCAGGCCCGGGAGANCCTCCGGATGCGCAGCCAGCTGGAGGAGATGCTCGCGCGGCACTCCAAGCAGCCCATCGAGCGGGTCCGCAAGGACATCGACCGCGACAAGTTCATGACGGCCGAGGAGGCTCGGGAGTACGGGCTGGTCGACACCATCCTGACCAGCCGGAAGAAGGGCTTGCTCGCCGCCAACGCGGCAAGCTGAACAAGCTGGGTCAGGGGCCGGTCCGGCGTGGGCGTCACGGCTGGCCCCTGACACGCCCGTTTTGGGGGTCGGAGAAACCTCGCGCAGCGGGTAACGTCGGTTCTGTACCGCCCACCGCTGGTCGGGACCGGCCGGCGAGGAAGACCGACGGGGCATACCGTCCGCAGGCCAGGGCCTTACGGGGCCGGCCGATGAGCGCAGGGAGAACGTAGGTGGCACGGANCGGCGACGGCGGCGACCTACTCAAATGTTCCTTCTGCGGCAAGTCGCAGAAGCAGGTCAAGAAGCTCATCGCAGGGCCGGGGGTCTACATCTGCGACGAGTGCATCGACCTCTGCAACGAGATCATCGAAGAGGAGCAGGCCGAGTCCGGCGAGGTGAAGTGGGAAGAGCTTCCCAAGCCGATGGAGATCTGCCAGTTCCTCGACCAGTACGTCGTGGGGCAGGAGCAGGCCAAGAAGGCGCTGTCGGTCGCCGTCTACAACCACTACAAGCGCATCCAGGCGGAGGCGGCCGGCCACGGCTCCGGTGACACGGTCGAGCTGGCCAAGTCCAACATCCTGCTGATCGGCCCCACGGGGTGTGGCAAGACCCACCTCGCGCAGACCCTGGCCCGGATGCTCAACGTCCCGTTCGCCATCGCCGACGCGACCGCGTTGACCGAGGCGGGCTACGTCGGCGAGGACGTCGAGAACATCCTGCTCAAGCTCATTCAGGCCGCCGACTACGACATCAAGCGGGCCGAGACCGGGATCATCTACATCGACGAGGNCGACAAGATCGCGAGGAAGTCGGAGAACCCGTCGATCACCCGGGACGTCTCCGGCGAGGGGGTTCAGCAGGCGCTCCTGAAGATCCTGGAGGGCACGGTCGCGAACGTGCCGCCGCAGGGCGGTCGTAAGCACCCGCACCAGGAGTTCATCCAGATCGACACGACGAACGTCCTGTTCATCTGTGGTGGCGCGTTCGCCGGGCTGGACCAGATCATCGAGGCCCGTACCGGTCAGGGCGGCCTCGGCTTCGGCGCTCACCTGCGCTCGGTCTCCGAGCGGTCCACCGACGACATCTTCAGCCAGGTGATGCCGGAGGACATGCTGAAGTTCGGCCTGATCCCGGAGTTCATCGGCCGGCTTCCCGTGATCACGAGCGTGCGGAGCCTGGACCGGGACGCCCTGGTCCGGATCCTCACCGAACCGCGTAACGCGCTGGTCCGGCAGTACCAGCGTCTCTTCGAGCTGGACGGCGTGGAGCTGGAGTTCGAGCCGGCGGCGTTGGAGGCGATCGCCGACCAGGCGTTGCTGCGGGGCACCGGAGCCCGTGGGCTCCGGGCCATCCTCGAGGAGGTCCTCCTCTCGGTGATGTACGAGGTACCGAGCAACCCGAACGCCGCCCGGGTCCTGATCACCCGGGAGGTCGTGATGGAGAACGTCTACCCGACCATCGTGCCGCGGGAGTTCACGGGGCGTCGGGCCCGGCGCGATCGCGAGGAGAAGTCCGCCTGACCAATCGTCCCGTTTTCGGGCGGTCCGGTCCGACCGGGTCTTGGTGCGCTCGGCGACTACGCTCTGGTCGTTTCCGTTCTCTGTCCGTAGGCTCGGCGCATGCGCGTCGCCGTGTGTCAGCTCAACTCCCGGGACGACCGGAAGGCCAATCTGGCCGTCGCCGCCGAACTGCTCGACCGGGCCGCNGCCGCCGGTGCCGACCTGGCCATCCTCCCCGAGTACGTCGACTACCTCGGCCCGGGGCACGGGATGCCGGCACCGGAGCCGACGGACGGGGAGTTCGCCGAGTTCTTCGCCGCCATTGCGCGGCGGCACCGGATGTGGGTGCACGCCGGCTCGTTCCATGAGGTCGGACCGGATCCCGACCACACCTACAACACCTCGTTGGTGTTCGACCGGGACGGCGCCCTCGCCGGCGTCTACCGCAAGATCCACCTGTACGACGTCGAGATTCCCGGTCGGGTCTCGTACCTGGAGTCCCGAACCGTCGCCCCCGGCGCCGAGCCGGTGGTCGTCGACGTCGAGGGCGTGCGCGTCGGACTCTCGATCTGTTACGACCTTCGCTTCCCCGAGCTGTACCGCCACCTGGCCGTTGCGGGCGGAGCGCAGCTGCTGGTGGTGCCCGCCGCCTTCATGCTGCACACCGGGCGGGACCACTGGGAGGTGCTGCTGCGGGCCCGGGCGATCGAGAACCAGTGCTACGTGGCGGCGGCGGGACAGATCGGCGACCACGAGCCGAACCGGACGTGCTTCGGCCGGAGCATGGTGATCGATCCCTGGGGCACCGTCCTCGGGCAGGCTCCCGACACCGTCGGCACGGTCGTGGTGGATCTCGACATCGAGCGCCTCCACACGATCCGCGCCGAGCTGCCCAGCCTGGCCAACCGCCGGCTCTGAGACCTCCGGCCGCCACGCGCCTCCGCCTCCCACCGCGGCGCATCCCGTGACCCCCGGTGACCTGGGCGGGAGTGCCCGGCAGGGCGTCGATTTGCATCTGGTGGGCGGGGCGCGTAACTTACTACGTGCGCGCGGCGCACCGGACGGAAGAGGCCGGGCNGCGGGTTGCCGGAACTGGCAGGTGATCGCACCGCCAGGCCCGGTTGACCGGGTGGTGCACTCAGCCGGGTGTCGGCTTGAGTTTGCGAGACCAACCGGGTAATGTCTTACGAGGCTCGCAGGAGCCGGGCGGGTGTGCCTGATGTGGCGCCGGCCGGTCTGCAGGCCATGTTCCCGTGACAGCTCACCCATTGATGGTGGGCAGGATTCGGGAGAGACTCGGGCGATGCGGACAGGGTGAAAACCCTTGACCCGCGAGGTCGACCGGGTAAACTAGAGCAGTTGCCCCGACTGCCATCCCATATATTGGGATGGAGCGGTGTGTGGTTGTTCTTTGAGAACTCAACAGGGTGTCTTGTTTGCCAGTGCCTTTTGGCAGTGTTTCTGCCGGGATTGTGTTTTTTGTTGGAGAGTTTGATCCTGGCTCAGGACGAACGCTGGCGGCGTGCTTAACACATGCAAGTCGAGCGGAAAGGCCCCTTCGGGGGTACTCGAGCGGCGAACGGGTGAGTAACACGTGAGTAACCTG
>Ga0065720_1002785_pt1 | contig 56466 bp, 39 predicted proteins | sample Thericmetagenome_FD_59107 | JGI IMG/M metagenome (GOLD analysis project Ga0065720, IMG submission 59107) | Thermophilic microbial communities from the Joint Bioenergy Institute, California, USA of rice/straw/compost enrichment - eDNA_2 v2... | ecosystem: Engineered > Solid waste > Grass >... | reverse complement strand
GAAATGAAAGACCGGCTCGAAACGGCTTATGCCGATTTCAATGCGCTGCGCCAGCGTTTGCAGCAACTGGAATCACGACTGGCCGACCCCAACGAACGGCAGTTTGAATATGAAGAATTGCAGCAAAACTATTTCCGCCTCACCAAGGAATTCGACGAATTGAAACTGAAACATATCGCCATGCTGGAAGAAAACCAGCGGCTCACCCGCCTGCTGGCCGATACCGAAGACAAACTGCGTGAATCGAATTTCCAGCGCCAGCAATTACAAAAGAAAAATACATTCCTCGAAGAACTCAACCAGGACCTACAGCAAATCAATGAGCAAAACAAAAAGCTGGGCGGACAGTTAAAACGCATCAGCGAAATTGAAGCCTTGCTGGCGCGGGTAGCAGCAAAGAAAGAGGAAGACGGAGGCGAATAATCAATCCCTGGCTGCTCAATATCCTGCTTCCATTCAATTGAAATTCATCCATCTTCATTCACCCCGGGGCAATGGCCTTATACGGGGAATTTGTATCTTTAATACATCCTGTCATTGCCGGAAAGAGCATGACCGCGAAAGCAGTCACCCATGGCAAATGCACCAGGCCGGTTACTTGCCAGCATTACTATATACCAGCTTTAAAGACCTTGACTTCTATCCTTTCAACGAACAGAACCATCGTTCTGACGCTCTGAATACCTGTGAATTTTATTGATTGTAGCATTGCCTAAATTATTACCGTGCTTCATGAAAGCAGGTCCTGATCATAGTAGCATACTCCGCGGGTTACGCAGAGGAGAAGAAACAGCGGTCCGCGAACTCTATCGCAGGTATTACCGCCCGCTTTGTTATTTTGCCGACAGGATACTCCATAACAAAGAAGAGGCGGAAGACCTGGTGGTAGAAACTTTTCTGAAACTGCTCCACAAAAAAGACGACTTCAACGATCTGCCTTCCATAAAATCCTTCCTCTACACAGCGGTGCGCAATGCGTGTATTGATGTGTTGCGCAAAAACAAACGGCAGCACCAGGCCGGACAGGAACTGGAATACCTCACCCCGCAGGAGGAAGCGTTCCTGCACGATGAAATGCTCCGGGCGCGCGTGTTGCAAACCATTTATGAAGAAGTGGAAAAACTGCCCACCAAATGCAGGCAGGTGTTTATAGCCCTGTATGTAAAAGGACAAAGCACTGCCGATGTTGCCAAAGCATACCAGATCAGTCCGCAAACTGTATTGAATCAAAAATCAAAAGCTATCCGCCTCCTGCGTCTCGCCCTGTTTTCCAAAGGTTTGGACGCTCATCTCCTGCTCATTTGCCTGCTTTCCCAACACTGACTTCCGGAGTGCTGCCTCCAGACCATGCAAGGCTCCCTAACACCTCTTCGTGCCGCAGGATCAAACCAATATCCCGCCATACCAGAAAAATTTTTAAGAAAAATTGCCTTCCCGGATGGTTAAAATCATTTTTCCTGCGTGGTAGTAAATGGAAACATCAGCACATTCCATCCGTACCATTATTCTATTCCTAAAGCAAACCCTTCAACATGAAAGGCCCTAACCACGCCATAGAGGAACTGATCAATAAATACCTGAACAACACGCTTTCTGATAATGAACGGATGGCGCTGGACCAATGGATCGCGGCATCGCCTGCCAACAAAACCCTCTTTGAACAGCTGACCAATGAAACCTGGGTAAACAACCAGTTGCAAAAGATATATGCATACGATGAAGCAAAAGGCTGGGAAAAAATCCAGGGCGGCCTGGCACAAATGAAGCTGGAGCAGCCCGTAGCCCATGGAAAAATGCGCAGGCTGTATACAAAAATGGCAGTGGCCGCCAGCGTGCTGCTGGCAGTGGCTGCAGGCAGTTACTATTGGTTCTTTACTTCCCCTGCCGGCAATGAAGCAATGGCCGAACAGGGGACAACCCAGCAGGACATTCCTGCCCCGGCAACCAACAGGGCCACCATTACACTCGCAGACCAAACAGTCATTTATCTGGATAGCTCCCTCAATGGTGAACTGGCCCGGCAAGGCAATGCCAAACTGGTTAAGCTCGATAATGGCCGTATTGCCTATGAAGCCCACAGTGGCGCCGGGCCAGCTACCATTGCCTACAACACCCTCTCCAATCCACGCGGCAGTCGCGTGATTGATATGAAACTGTCCGACGGCAGCCATGTGTGGCTCAACGCCGGCAGTTCCGTAACCTTCCCGGTAAACTTCAGCGGTAAGGAAAGAAAAGTGTCCATTACCGGCGAAGCCTATTTTGAAATAGCGCCGGACAAAAAACGTCCGTTTCTCGTCACCTTTTCTTCCGGTAACAGGGAAGGCACGGTAGAAGTGCTCGGCACGCATTTCAACATCAATGCTTACGAAGATGAAAGCAGCAGCAAAATAACACTGCTCGAGGGCGCTGTAAAAGTAACCACCGGCAATGGCGCCTGTACGTTACAACCCGGCCAGCAGGCAGCCGTTGCCAACACGCTGGAAGTAATCAACAATGCCAACCTCGAAGAAGTAATGGCCTGGAAAAACGGCAAATTCTTTTTCCGTAAAGCGGATGTGCATAGCACCATGCGGCAGATAGCCAGATGGTACGATGTGGAAGTATTGTACGAAGGAAATATAGAAGGCTTTTTCAACGGCACCATTTCAAGAGACGAAAACGTTTCGGCCACCCTGAAGAAGCTGCAGCTCACCGGCGAAGTGCAATTTGAAATAAAAGACAAAAAAATTATAGTAAAGCCATGAAATACCCATCCTGTTTCTAACCCTAAAAAACAACCGAAAATGACGTAACCCCTGAAACAAAAACGAAAGCCGCCCTGAGGGCAGTCAGGGCGGCGAGTAGTTAAGGTCAGTTAATAACACAATCTGCTGAGATTGATCATTGCTAAACCAAAACCAAAACAAAGTTATGCGAAATGCTCTTTGTGCAAAACCGGTATTGGCCGGTTTTAACACCAAAACATTCATTTCCTGCCTTGCCGTACCGATTCGGGGCAGGGTGAAAAAACTGCTTTTGATTATGAAGTTTACCTTGTTATTGCTGTTGGTAGCCTGCCTCGCGGCACATGCCGGAGGATATGCCCAGAAGGTTACCTTATCTGCAAAAAACGCCCCGCTGGAAAGGGTGTTCGAGGAAATTAAAAAACAAACCGGGTACGATTTCCTGTACGGCAGTAAAACCCTCAAAATCGGTAAACCGGTAACCATCAACCTGAAAAACGCTTCGCTTCAAAGCGCGCTTGATCAATGTCTTGCCGGACAGTTGCTGGTATACCATATTATAGACGGGACCGTCATCGTAAGTCCTGCCACTCATCAGCATCAGGAAAACATTAGCGAAGACGTGGCAGCCGAAATCCCTCCGCCACCCCCTCCAGTAATTGTTACCGGTACAGTAACCGACTCTGCCGGTAAAGCGCTGTACGGCGCTACGGTTACTGTAAAGGGCACCAGGAAAAGCGTGGTCACTGATCAGTCGGGGGCGTTCAGAATCTCGGCCAACGCAGGCGAAGTACTGGTGATCAGTTTTGTGGGCTATGAAACCAGAGAAATAAAAGTTACCGAAGACGGAATGACCAACCTCACCATCCGGCTGAAGCTTACAAGCGAAGCACTGGAAGATGTGGTGGTGAACACCGGTTATCAAACGCTTTCGCCGCGCGAAATGGCCAGCGCCGTTACCCAGGTGAAGGCAAAAGACATCGAACTGAATTCAAAATTTTCGGTTGACCAGATGCTCACGGGCGTGATACCCGGCCTGATGTCGTTGCAATCTTCCGGTGAACCGGGCGCTACTCCCAAAATTCGCATCCGTGGTACATCTTCCATCATCGGCGGCAGTGCGCCGCTGTGGGTACTGGACGGTATCATCCTGGAAGACCCGGTGAACATCGATCTCTCCAACCTCAATTCTCCCGATGCGGCCTACCTGATCGGTAATGCCATTGCCGGCATCAATGCCCGCGACATTGAGACCATTACCGTGCTGAAAGACGCATCGGCTGCCGCCATCTATGGTTCCCGTGCTGCCAACGGTGTAATTGTGGTCACTACCAAAAAAGGCCGTATAGGCAAACCGCAGGTGAATTATTCCGGCAGCATCAGCATCAATGAACGGCCTTCCTATGGCAGGCTCAACCTGATGAATGCTGGCGAACGCATACAATTATCACAGGAAATCCTGGAAGATAATATTGAATACAGCCGCGTGCCGCGCCGTCTCGGTTATGAAGGTTTGTACCTCGATTACCTCGACCGCGTGATCACTTATGAAGAGTTCAAAGCAGGCGTGGAGAAAATGGTAAGAAACAATACCGACTGGTACGACCTGCTGTTCCGGAACTCCATCACCAACAACCAATATGTAAACATCAGCGGCGGCAGTGATCGTACTACGTACTATGCTTCGCTGGGTTATTCGGATATACAGGGCGCTGCACGCAAGAGCGATCAGAAGCGCTATTCAGCCATGCTCAAACTCAACTCCTGGCTGCGGCCCAACTTTTTTGCCGGATTGCAGGTGAACGCTTCCAACTCCAAAGGAAGGGGATTTCACAGCACCGTTAATCCGAACAAATATGCCTATGAAACTGCCCGCACCATTCCTGCTTACAATGACGATGGCACTTATTTCATGTACGAAACGCAACAACGTTCGCAGGAATTTCCGGTAACATCGGCGCCAAAAGAGGAAATGCTGTACAATATTCTGAATGAAATGGAACGTACAGGCGCCAGCAGCAATGTAACCAACATAACTGCACAGTTAAATCTTGAATATCGTTTCCTGAAAGGTTTCCGCTATAAATTCTTTGGCGGTTACGATCAGTCGCTCAGCAATTCGTCGAACTGGGCAGAAGAAAAATCCAACTTCGTTGCTACCAGGCGGCAATGGAATGCAGGCGTACTGGTGCAGGGCACCCCGGAATTTGATGCCTCTGTCATTCCCTGGGGCGGTATTCTCACCAACAGCGACCAGCGAAAGACTTCTTACACCATAAGAAACAGCATCGAATACAACAACATCATTGGCGGCGATCACCTGGTGAATGCCATGATATCGAATGAAGTAAGAAGCCTGCAGTATAAAGGCATGCAGGCCACTTATTATGGCTGGCAACCGGAAAGAGGCAATACCATTTCGCCTGCCCTTACCACCGCCTACTTCGGTATATTGAATTCACTGCGGCCTATTATTACCGACAGGGTGAACAACAATGTTTCCTGGCTGGCCACTGCTACTTATTCTTACAAAGACAAACTCACTTTCAATGGTAATGTGAGAGCCGATGGTTCCAACAACTTTGGCGAAAACCCCAAATACCGCTTCTTGCCGGTATGGTCGGTTGCAGCCAAGTATACGTTGTCGAATGAGGCGTTTTTAAATAACTCCAAAATCATCTCCTACCTCGCAGTAAGAGGTTCATATGGATTGCAGGGAAATATCGACAAGTCTACTTCTCCTGATCTCGTTATCCGCGTAGGCGCCAGGGACCAGTTGACAGGCCTGAATGAATCGTTTTTCCAGTATCTCGCCAATCCTAACCTGCGCTGGGAGGAAACCAAATCATACAACCTCGGGCTCGACTTTGCGCTGTTGCCCGGCAAACTCCCTGGCTCACTAGACCTTCTATCTGGCACCGTTGATATCTATACGAAGAAAGGCTCTGCCATTATTGTATCGCGCCAGGTATCGCAGGTGCTGGGCGTAGACCAGGTAAAGGTGAACGGTGGCAAGGTAAACAACAACGGTGTGGAAGCCAGTTTACGCATAGTGCCCTATCAAACAAAGAACGTTACTGTTTCTGTAAAACTGATAGCTTCTTACAACAAGAATGAACTGGTTGAAGCTAACCGCGAAATTGGTATCACCAACGCCAACAAACTCGCAGGCAATGCGCTGGTAGAAGGCAAGCCCATTGGTTCATTCTATTCTTATGCTTTTGCCGGGTTGAACGAGGATTATGGTTTCCCGATGTTTTATAACAGCAAAGGTGACAGAAGGTATGAGATCTATACCGATGAAACCAACCTGGTATACTCCGGCGTAAACATCCCCGACTGGTCTGGTGGCGCCGATCTTTCCTTCCGGTACAAGAACATTTATGTATCGGCCGGACTGCAGTATGCCGTAGGTGGCAGCGCACGTTTGCCCAATTTCTACCGCTTCAACTATTACAATGTGTTCGATGCGCTGGCCAACGTAACCAAGGAACTGAATAACCGCTGGCGCAAACCCGGTGATGAAAAGCACACTGTTATCCCGGTGCTGTATGACCCCGCGAAATACTCGGAGGCCAGGGCAGCATTGGGCGCTCCCGCACAGCTTGGTGTTTACGACAGCCCGCTCCAGATGTACGACCTGAGCGATGTTCGTGTAGCCAGGACCGATAACATCCGTATGAGGAACCTGAATATCAACTACGTGCTGCCGAGAAATATGTTGCGGAAAACAGGACTGGAATCACTAACGCTCAGCTTACAGGCTGAAAACCTGTTCCTCATTGCCGACGACAAATGGCTGGGCCGCGACCCTGAAAGCGGTGGTTCCAATACACCCATACCGAGAGCGTATACCATTGGCGTCAACTTGGGATTTTAATCTGCCTGACATACGAATGAAACATTTACCTGTTTCGTGACTATAAAAAACTTTAACAGATGAAACGAATCATAACATACATATTGTTTGCCGGCGTCCTTTCGGGATTGTCGTCATGCAAAAAATTTCTGGACCAGGCTTCGCAAGACCTGATCAGGCCGGTAACCGTTGAACACTACAAGGAATTGTTGCAAGGTGAAGGCTATTTCAAAGACATGTACAGGAACGGCTGGTTTGTAGATGTGATGACAGACGATATCATGCTCCTCGACCTGGCATATCCCACCACAGTGGTGAACGCAAAAACGGAAGCCAGCAAGTTCGCTTATCAGTGGGGACATGACCTGGAAGACCCTACCGGCACGTTTACCGACAAACTGTTTCAAACCATGTACAAAAACATACTGGCCGCCAATACCTGCCTGGAAGCACTTGACAAGGCCACAGGCACCGAGGCAGAAAAAAAGGTGCTCCGCGGACAGGCATTGTTCACCCGGGCCTATGGTTATTTTGTACTGGCCAATCTCTACTCCAAAATATATTCTACCGAGAACCTCGATGAGCTGTGTGTACCGCTCACTACGGAAACAAGTCCTTCGCTGAAAAGATACAATCGCGCAAAGATTAAGGAGGTATGGGACATCATCAGCAGCGATATTGAAACAGCGGTAGCCGACCTCTCCGGCGACCAGGGCACCAGAACAGTATATGAAATCAACTACAAGGCTGCTTTGTTGTTCGCCTCAAGAGTATTCCTGTACATGCAGCAATACGATAAAGCGATAGAATACGGCGAACGCTTCCTGCTGTTGCATCCGAAGCTGTTTGATATTACCGGCTATACCAACTCGCCCAGTCCGACCGGCACGCACGCCAACAAGGCATTCCTGCTGGTGAACCACAACCCTGAAATTGTTTTCACCTTCAGCAGGTTTTCATCTGCTTCCGGCGAAGGCGGATATGTATATTTCACCAGGGAACCCGTAGGCTTGTCGCCTCATACCTACAGCGCTTCCTTTAACAGTTATTCTCCGCTCATCAACAGTTATGGCGCCAACGACAGAAGAAAGAACTACTGGTTCAGTCAGCCTACCGGCGCACCGGGCCTGATTTTGAGTTATCCCGCCTATACGCCCATGAAGCTGAACTATTATGAAGGCGCACGCACCAGCCAGTATATGCGCAGTGCCGAAGTATACCTGAACCTGGCCGAAGCTTACGCCAAAAAACCTTCGCCCAACAACGGCAGGGCTATTGATCTGTTGAACCAGTTACGCAGCAATCGCATCGCTTCCTATACTGATCTCACTGCCGGCGATTTTGCCGATCAGCAGGCATTGATCACATTCATTTTGGAAGAACGCCGCAGGGAATTGTGTTTTGAAGAATTTCACCGCTGGTGGGACCTCCGCCGCAACGGCCAGCCTTACCTCGAACATGTGTGGCTTACCGACACCTACAAGCTCAATCAGAACGATGCGGGCTACGTGTTGAATTTCCCGCGGTACGAGCTCGAATTCAATCCCGACCTGGTACCGAATGTTCGCCCTGTAAGAAATCCTTAACCAGAAAAATTTTGAAGCATGAAATTCTCATTCATCATATTCATTTTGTTGACAGGCACATTGCTGCTGTCGTGCAACAAGAAGGATAATTTTAATGGCACCATTGATGTTTTCGATCCGCCGCAATTATCTGACGCCACCCCTGTGAAAGCGAAAGTGAAAGAAATGTTCAACAAGTATGGCGTGCTCTTCAAACCGGAGTTTTCCCTTATTGAATACACGTACAACTGGGAAAACAATGTGGCGCAAACCGATGCCACCTCAACCGGGCTGCGTTATACACCCGCAGTGGAAGAGTATGTAATTCCCGTTATTGATTCCGTGGACAGCTGGGTATTTAAAGTACTTGGCGAAGAATTTACCAAAAAGTACATGCCATTGAATATCCTGCTGACCGATACCATGGTCAACAAACAACTCAATGGTACTACCCTTGTTCACCGGATGTACGAAGGCTACATTGCCACCAATTACATATTGCTGTCGTATGTGTCTGAGCGGTTTGATGACAATAAAGACAAGCGTTTTTTGAGAGACGCCTGGCTGTCGCTATTCATCGAAAAAGTACTGCCCAAATTGCCGGCGCCAACGGCATTTGCCGCCATCAGTGAGGCAGGCTATGCCAAGGCCAGCTTTACCAATGCCGAGGATGTGATGGTCAATTATGCCCTCCTCAAAAAAGGAAGGACCAAACAAACCACCGGCACTGCTACCTCGGCCTGGGGCAAGGTTACCGTAGGACAGGATTTTGGCGACTTCGTGGCGTTTATTGTTTTCACGCCCGATGATGAAAAGGAATTGGCTTATAGCAAAAACCCGAACATTCTTACCAAGGTTAACCTGGTAAAGGAATATTTCGAAACCAATTTCAACATCACACTGCCGTACATTCCTACCAATCCGTAGCGGTTACAGGCAGTTTAAGAACAATTATTTCCATTCTTAAACAAAAACGAAATGACAAAAAGAAAACTCCTCGCATTGGTGTGTTGCCTCATCACGGTATTGGTTATGCGGGCCCAGGAACCGGGGATACGGTTTGAAGAAAACAAAACCTGGAAGGAACTGCTGCAGATGGCCGGAAAGCAAAACAAGCTCATCTTCCTGGATTGCTATACCAGCTGGTGCGGTCCCTGCAAGGCCATGGCAAAAGATGTATTTCCGCTGCCGGAAGTGGGCGCCTTCATGAACAAACATTTCATCAATGTTAAGTTCGACATGGAAAAAGGCGAGGGCATAGACCTGTACAAACAATACAAACCGTTTATTCCCGGTTTCCCCACCTATCTGCTGATCAACAGCAAGGGGCAGGTGGTACACCAGGTGGCCGGTTACAATGCCGCAGATAAGTTCCTTGCAAAAATGCAGAACGGACTGGAAGAACGCAGTTGGATTGCCTATAGCAACAAATACGAAGAAGGCCGTCGCGACTGGCCGTTTGTTCAGTCGTACCTGCAATTGCTGGAAGATGCCTTTCAAAAGGCTACCGTCAAAAAGGTAACTGCGGAAGTATTGCCATTGCTTACGCTGGATGTGATCAGCAACGACAGTGCTGCTTACCGCGTGTTTCGCAAATACTGGACGGATGCGGAGTCGCCGCTGTTATGGTCTTTTCTCTCCAACCCGGGCATTTACCGCAAATTCAGAGACCCTGAAAGAGACGTAAATGAATGGGGTGGCAGGCTGTTCAAAAGAGCAGTGGATAGTTATACCAAAAACTGCGTGGATTCCCCCGCCCTGTATGATGTGGCAAAAGCGAAACTGCTGATTGAAAACCTGCGGAAACTGCATGTTTCAGGCCGCGAAAACAGCATTACGCTGATGCTGCTAAGCCTGGCAGTGATGGAAAACGACGGGCCACGGTTTGTACAACTGTACCAATCGGCCGCCAACTTTGGGTTGCTCCGGTATGATAATGCTTTTATTGGTAAAGCCGCCAGGCATTTTGCCGCACAAACCAACGACAAGGCGCTGCTGCAACAATACCTCAGCTGCATTTCGATCGACCTGAACGATCGTTTTATATCGACGGACGATCTGAGAAACAGTGCCTTCATACTGGAAAAAATCGGCGAACAGGGTAAGGCAAAGAAATACTATGCCCTTGCCAATAAAAAGGAAGAAGAACTTAAAAAGCAGTTGGAATCTTTCAAACAATAATTTTTCACCGTAAAAAACAACAGACTTTTTTTGAAATATCAAATGTGCTGGTTGCCTTCACCCGGGTAACCAGCCATTTTTTGAGATAAGCAAGACAACACCCATTTTACAACAAAACCCCAACTTCAGTCATGTTCAAAAACCGAATCAGCATTGTAGTGGCGTTGATCGCGTGTATTGGAAGTTATACCACGCAGGCGCAAGTGACCGGTCGTACGGCAGATACCAGCGCCCGGCCCGGCGTACCCTCACGTAACGCTACCGCTGCCCCCAAACCCTATAAGGAAGTAATTACCAGCAAAGCGGTTACCCGGGAGGGTTATTTCAAGGTGCATAAAGTAGAGGACAGGTATTTTTTTGAAATTCCCGATCAATTCCTGGGAAGAGACATACTGGTGGTAAACAGGATTTCCAAAACGCAGGCCGGCGCCGGTTATGGCGGCGACCAGATCGGTCAGCAGGTAATCCGTTTTGAGAAAGGCCCGAGAAATAAAGTGTTCCTGCGCAGTGTTTCTTATGCCGTGTATAGCAAAGATTCTACTTCGCCGATGTTTGCTTCGGTAAGCAATTCCAATGTGCAACCCATTGCCGCCGCATTTGACATCAAGGCCTATACCGACGATAAGAAAGGCACAGTCATTGATATGACTGATTACATCAGCGGCGACAACGACATCCTCTTCTTCAACAGCGGGGCAAAATCGCAGTTGAAAATTGCCGCCTTGCAGGCTGATAAATCTTACATAGTAGATATAAAGGCCTTCCCGTTAAACATCGAAATTAAAACGGTAAAGACCTACGGCAGAACGCAATCAGCGGGCGCTGCTGCCCTCGGTGCTTTGCTGCCAGGAATCGGTGGCCCCACCGGTAACCTCACTGTAGAACTCAACAGTTCACTGGTATTGTTACCCGAAGAACCTATGCAGCCGCGTTATTTCGATGAGCGTGTAGGGTACTTCAACGTAGGCTATACCGATTTCGACGCCAACCCGCAGGGCGTAAAATCCATCAGGATGATCAAGCGCTGGCGCCTGGAACCCAAAGATGAAGACATTGAAAAATACAAAAGAGGCGAACTGGTAGAACCTAAAAAGCCGATTGTATTCTACATAGATCCCGCTACGCCAAAGAAATGGGTGCCCTATCTCATCCAGGGCATTAACGACTGGAACGTTGCCTTTGAACAGGCAGGCTTCAAAAACGCCATCATAGGTAAAATGGCGCCCACACCTGAAGAAGACAGCACCTGGAGCCTGGAAGATGCGCGTCATTCAGCCATCGTATACAAACCTTCCACCATTGCCAATGCCAGCGGTCCCAGCATAGCTGACCCGCGCAGCGGCGAAATCATCGAAAGCCATATCAACTGGTACCACAACGTAATGGAACTGATCCGCAACTGGTACATGATCCAGGCGGGCGTAAGCGATCCGCGTGCAAGGAAAATGGAATTCCCGGATGAACTGATGGGCGAACTGATCCGTTTTGTGTCTTCCCATGAAGTGGGACATACGCTGGGATTGCGTCACAACTTCGGCTCCAGCTCCACCGTGCCCGTTGAACTGCTGCGCAACAAGCAATGGGTAGAAGCCAATGGCCATACGCCTTCTATTATGGACTATGCGCGCTTCAACTACGTGGCGCAGCCCGAAGACAACATATCCACTGCCGGACTGTTTCCCCGCATTGGCGATTACGACAAATGGGCCATTGAATGGGGATACCGCTATTTCCCCCAATTCAAAAGCGCCGATGAAGAAAAAGAGCACATCAACAAATGGGTAAGTGAGAAACTCACCAACCGTCGCCTGTGGTGGGGTGATGGTGAAGGCGGCAAGGATGATCCCCGTTCACAAACGGAAGACCTCGGTGATGATGCCATGAAAGCCAGTTTGTACGGCATTAAAAACCTGCAACGCATCGTACCGCAACTGATGGAGTGGACCAAAGAACCGAATGCCAACTACAGCAACCTTTCTGCCATGTATTCGCAGGTAACGCAGCAGTTTGGCCGCTATATGGGACATGTAGCGAGGCACGTGGGTGGCATTTACAAAACTCCCAAAGTAGTAGAAGAAGACGGGCCCGTTTTTGAATTTGTACCCAAAGCCAAACAGTCTGCAGCCGTTACTTTCCTGAATCAACATTTATTCACCACCCCTGAATGGTTGATAGACAAAAACATTTTTGCCAGAACCGGCGGCAATCCTGTTTCCATCATTGGCAGTCTGCAGGACAATGTACTGGGTACCCTGCTCAACACCCAAACATTCAATAAACTGATCCAGGCCGATGCCTCGCTCGGCAGCAATGCCTACCGCATGACAGATTTATTGAGTGATTTGAAAAAAGGCATCTGGGCTGAGTTGAGAACGAATAAAGGCATTTCCATCTACCGGAGAAACCTGCAGAAGTCGTATCTCTCCCTGATTGAAAACATGTTGAAACCACCTGCCGCACCGCAAAGTTCCAGCAGTGCATTGGGTGCTTTGCTGGGCATGGCCGGCAGCGCCAACATTAAGAAATCAGACATCATCAGCGTGCTGCGTGCCCACCTGGCCACACTGAAAACTGAAATCAATGCCGCGAAGGCAATAGCCCCCGATACCATGAGCCGGTATCACCTGCAGGATTGCGCGCAAAGAATTGACGAGATATTGAATCCCCGCAAGTAACAATTTCTCATGTGCAACGCTGCTTCGATGAAAAGACCTGGACGGTTCTCCGTTCGGGTCTGTTTTTTTATAAGGGGAAATATTTTTTTGAGGAAGTTTTTTGTGTGAGGATTTGATGGCTTCATAACGCCTTTAAAAAACCAAGGAGCCTGTTTACAGACTCCTTAGTTTATATTTTTGAACGTTGAATTTAGATATTCAATCCCCCGCAAGCGCTGATCACCTGCCCTGTGATATACGAACTCATATCACTTGCCAAAAACAGCGTAGTGTTGGCGATTTCTTCAGCGCTTCCAAAACGTCCCAGGGGAATTTTTTCCAGGAAAGCTTTGGCATTTTCACCTTCTTTCAAGTAGTGTGTCATATCGGTTTCAATAAACCCGGGCGCAATGGCATTGCAGCGGATATTGCGACTGCCCAATTCATGCGCTACGGATTTGGTGAAACCGATTATGCCTGCTTTACTGGCTGCATAACTTGCCTGTCCGGCATTACCCCGCAGACCGATGATGGAGCTCATATTCACAATAGAACCCTTCTTCGCTTTCATCATCGGGCGGATGACTTGTTTGGTCATATTGTATACGCTATCGAGGTTGATGCGCATTACTTCATCCCATTGTTCGGGAGAAAGGCGGAGTAAGAGGTTGTCTTTGGATATACCGGCATTGTTTACGCAAACATCCACGCCTCCCCATTCTTTCACCACGTCATTGACAAATGCTTCGCATTCTTCGTACTTGCCGGCATTGCTTTTGTATGCTTTGGCTTTTACGCCGAGGCTTTGCAATTTCTTTTCAAGGGCAGCAGCTTTTTCGGCGCTGCTATCACTTACATAGGTAAAGGCTACGTTTGCGCCGTGTTCAGCCAGTTTAATGGCTATGGCTTCACCAATGCCACGGGCAGCACCGGTTACGATACAGATCTTGCCTTCCAGTAATTTCATGCTAAAGGTTTTCGAATTTATTAATAGTGAGTGAACCGTACTTTCCGCTCAATCCCATCGATCATGGTCCAAATAATCAAGGCGCAAATGTCGCGATTTGTAAAATCTCCTCAATAATTTTCCTGTCATTGCTCAGCCTCGGCACCTTATGCTGGCCGCCCAGTTTGCCTTTGCTTTTGAGCCAGCTGGCAAAGGCACCCTTCTGCAAGGGTCGCAGGATTGGTTTGCGCAGGGCAATGTCTTTGTGACGCTTGGCTTCATAGTCGCTGTTGACACTTTTCAGACTGGCGTCCAACACATCAATGAATTGCTCCAGGCTGTGGGGCGCTTTTTCAAATTCTACCAGCCATTCATGACCGCCGTTGCTGCCCTCACTGAAATACACGGGCGCGGCCGTATAATCATTCACCACGGCGCCCGTTTTTTCGCAGGCCATAGCAATGGCTTTGTCCGTATTTTCTACAATCACTTCTTCACCAAATGCATTGATAAAATGCTTTACGCGGCCGCTTACTTTTACCTTATAAGGATTCAAGGAAACAAACTGAATGGTGTCGCCCAACAGATAACGCCATAATCCGCCATTGGTACTGATCACCAGCGCATAGTTTTTGCCGATTTCCACTTCTTTCAAGCCAATGGTTTCAGGATTTTGTTTTCCATATTCCTCCACCGGCATGAACTCCATAAAAATGCCGTGATCAGTAAACAACAGCATCCCCTCTTCCGCGGGCGATTCCTGCGCAGCAAAAAAGCCTTCACTGGCATTGTACATTTCGAGGTAATGGATGGGCCTGCCGATCAGTTTATGAAATTGGTCACGGTAAGGCGTAAACGAAACGCCGCCGTGCATGTACAATTCCAGGTTGGGCCATACATCGGCAATGCAGCTTTTACCGGTAATTTCCAGTATGCGGCGAAACAGCACCAGCGTCCAGGTAGGCACCCCGGAAATAGAAGTAACATTTTCCTTGATGGTGCTTTGTGCCAGCATTTCGATTTTGCTTTCCCATTCATCCATCAGCGCTATGCTGAGTTCCGGTGTGCGCAACCATTTGCCCCAGATAGGAGAGTTCTGCAACAACACAGCGCTCAGATCGCCATACTGCGCTTCGGCATTGATGGGGTTGATAGTATGGCTGCCGCCCAATACCAGGCCTTTGCCGGTAAGCAAATCCGAATCGGGATTAAAGGCATAGTACATCGTCAGCACATCCTTGGCGGCTTTATAGTGGCCGTCTTCCAGGCTTTCGTCGCTCACGGGAATGAACTTGCTTTTTTCGCTGGTGGTGCCACTGCTTTTGGCAAACCAGTACACGGGCGTATTCCACAACACATTCTGTTCCCCGTTCATCATGCGCTCTATGTAGGGCTTGATGTCTTCATATTCATGAATGGGAACGGTTTGCTTGAAATCGCGCAGGTTAAACAGCGAGGAAAAGCCGTACTTGCGGCCAAACTCGGTATACTGGCCGGCAGTCACCAGATCCTGCAATACCTCGCGCTGCGCATCAATGGGATGGTGCTTCCACGCATCAATGCGCCACAGCCGCATACGGGCCAGGGATGATATGGCAGGCGATAACAGCCTCATAGCTGGCAAAATAATGAATTACCTTGAAAATGTTAACGGAATAGCTTGTGCTACAAACAGGTATGATTGTCAGGACAGTACTTTTGCAAATTCCGGGTTATCCAGTATCATTTTACATTTTTCCAGATAGTCCCTTCCCTGCCGCAGCGTACCAAAAGCTGGTGGTTCTCCAATGCCAATGCTCCTGGTATCTCTTATTTTTTCAATATCTACTGCGCGGAGAAGCGAAATATATTCCGATACTTTATCCACTTTCTTCTCTACTGCAAATTTTTCAATGGAATCAATCACCTTGTCCCAGGAATTTCTGAATTCGTTGTACAGCGTTTCGTCCTGTAATTTTTCCAAAGTTAACTTGTCGGCACCGGGTTCGTTTTCATTCAGAATATCACCAATAGTATTGATCATCCACTGCACATAACCGGTTAACCGTTGCTGCTGTACTGATATATCGGTCCTTCCCTGGTCAAGCAACCAGTCTTTGCGTTTCAATTCAAAGTTTCTGCCAAGATAGAGCCGCCGTACCTGCTCATTCTGGGCCAGCTCTTCGGCGGTGCCATGCTGGAATATCTTACCATCTATCAGCAGATAGGCGCGGTCGCAGATGGATAGGGTTTCGTTTACGTTGTGGTCGGTGATGAGAATACCGATGTTCTTGTATTTAAGCCGGGCCACTACCGCCTGGATGTCTTCCACGGCAATAGGGTCCACACCGGCAAAAGGTTCGTCCAGCAAGATGAATTTGGGATCAACCGCCAGGGCGCGGGCAATTTCGGTACGCCTTCTTTCCCCGCCGCTGAGCGAGTCGCCATTGTTTTTACGCACGTGATGCAGGCCGAATTCATCCAGTAGCGCTTCCAGTTTGGCCCGCTGTTGTGCCCGGGTCAGCTTTGTCATTTCCAGTACCGACCGGATATTGTCTTCCACGCTCAGTTTCCTGAATACCGAAGCTTCCTGCGGCAGATAGCCAATACCCATACGGGCGCGCTTGTACATAGGCAAACGGGTAATTTCCTGCTGGTCAAGAAATACCTTGCCTTCATCCGGCTTGATCAAACCTACCACCATATAAAATGTGGTGGTTTTGCCGGCACCATTGGGCCCCAGCAAGCCTACTATTTCCCCCTGCTTCACATTTACGGAAACCCGGTTAACAACGGTACGATTTCGGTAAATTTTAACCAGGTCCTGAGTGTTGATTTCGCTGATCAATGTGCGCTATGATTTCCGGCAAAAATACCGGAAGTAATTCAATTCCTTTTTTTAGGCAGGCAGTTTTAACAAGGAACCGCAATGGTGCGGTAAACCACAGCCTTCCGCAAGCCATCTCCATCGTTATACCGCCTGCACGCCCCTTTGCGCCTTAGCCCTTAGTGGCTTAAAACTTTGCGTAAACCGATTTCCTTAGTTATGTTTGCACGCTGATTTTTACCATGAAAGTTATAGATCATATCAAGCAGGCGAAAAAAACCCTGATTTCGTTCGAAATACTTCCTCCCCTGAAAGGCAGAACCATCAATTCTATTTATGATCACCTGGACCCATTGATGGATTTCAAGCCTGCCTTCATCAATGTTACCTATCACCGGAGTGAACATGTATTCAAAAAGAAACCCAACGGCACTTTCGAAAAGGTAGAAGTGCGCAAGCGCCCGGGAACGGTAGGTATCTGTGCCGCCCTTATGAACCACTATAAGGTGGACCCGGTGCCACACCTCATTTGTGGTGGCTTTAACCGGCGCGAAACGGAGGATGCCTTGATTGACCTCAACTTCATCGGGGTAGACAATGTACTCGTATTGCGCGGCGATGCGGCCAAAAACGAGCCTGCATTCACCCCCGAACCAGATGGCAACGTGTATGCCATTGACCTCCTCAAACAGGTGGTAAACCTGAACAATGGCATTTATTTGGAAGAAGACATCCAGGATGGCTTCCCCACCAATTTCTGTATTGGTGTGGCCGGCTACCCCGAAAAACATTTTGAAGCGCCCAACCTGCAAACCGACCTGGCCTACCTGAAAGCCAAAGTGGCTGCCGGCGCTGAATACATCGTTACCCAGATGTTCTTCGATAACAAGAAGTACTTCGATTTTGTAAAACGCTGTCGCGAAGAAGGAATTGAAGTACCTATCATACCCGGGCTGAAACCGATCACCAATAAAAAACAGTTATCGGTTATCCCGCGCACCTTCCATGTTGATATTCCTACTGACCTGAGCAATGAAATACTGAAAGCAAAATCCGACGCTGAAGTGGAAAAAATCGGTACCGATTGGTTGCTGCAACAATCCCGCGAACTGAAAGAAGCCGGCGTGCCGGTATTGCATTATTATACGCTTGGGAAAGCGAGAGTAATTTATAATGTGGTGAAAGAACTCGTTTAAAGCAATGAACCACAGCAGCACTGCTGTGGTTCATACGCCTTGATTATTTCGGTAAACTATTCACTACTGCTTCATTTATTTTTACCGGGTATTTCTCTTTCAGCTCTGCTATCCATTTATTTTCAAGAGCGGTTTGATAATCGTTGATCACAAAGCCGCGGGCATCTTCAAATCCACGCGGTTCGCGTTCGCGGTACACGTTAATGATGTAGGCGAAGGTGAAGCTGTTGTCTATATCGTTCTTCACTTCTGATGTAATCAATCCTTCCGTAAAATTGGTGCGTTCTCTTACGGGTATCTGCGACAGTTCAAACCGTCCGCTATCGCATTGCAGGCGACCGCCGCTTTGCTCCATATACTGCCGCCATTTCTTATGGTCGGATTTGAGTTGCTGTTTGGCTTCTTCCACCATTTTGGCGTCCATAGCGGTAACCAGGATCACATCGGCGCTGGGTTCCCACCAGTAATCGTTTTTATGCTCCTCGTAATACTTACGCAGGCCGGCTGTATCCGCCACGGCGGCGTCCCAGATGTTGCGCTGCATGATTTCAAAAAGGAGGTTGCCTTCGCGGAATTCGTTCAGTTGGTGGGCAAATTCCTTATTATACTTTTCAAGGTTTTCCTTGTAATGGTCCAGCGCTTTAGTGTTCATGAACTCTTCGTACAAAGCGGGTACCTGGTGTAAACCCTGGATGGCCCCAAATTCACGCGCCGTTTCCAGAAAATGCTGCCAGTCTTTTAAACGCACCGTTTCACCGGCGAAAGTAAACAAAGGCATCTCCGGTGTAAAGCCTTTCCATTGCGGCGGTTCTTTTTTCAGTGCGATGCTGTCAGACCAGGCACGGAAACGGTCCTGGTTCACGGAATGCTTTTTGAATTTGGTAAGCTGGAAAATCTTTTTGGCGAGCGCTTTTTTGGACACCTCCATACGTTTGTCAGACTGCACCATTTGCTTCATTTCTTCGCGCAGCACCGCATCCTGCTTGTCTGTTTTTACCGGTATACGCTGGAGGCGTTTGATGATGTGGTAGCCAAATGCGGTGAGTACCGGCTGACTGATATCCCCGTCCTTCTCCAATGCAAATGCTGCTTTTTCAAAGGCGGGATCGTACTGTCCTACGCCAAACGCGGGCATTTCGCCGCCGGTTGAAAACGAGATATTATCGCCGCTGAATTGCTGTGCCAGTGCTTTAAAATCAGCCCCCTCCTGCAATGCCCGGTAAAGCGAATCGGCGGTATGTTTGGTCTTTTGCTTGTCTGCGTCGGAGGCATCGGGTGAAAACGCCAGCAGAATCTGTGCTACGCGTATCTTGCCTGCCGCATCACGTTCTCCTATTTTTTTGAAAATATGAAACCCTTTGCGACTGCGATACGGCTCTGAAAATTTTCCTACCGGTGTGGCATAAGCGATATTTTCAAGATCATAGGGAAGCACAAACACGGTAACATACCCTATATCACCCATGTTTTCTTTTACAGCCGGGTCTTCAGAATATTCCTGGGCAACTTTTTCAAAGGGTTCGCCTTTTTTCAACTGGTTCCAGGCAGCCGTTATTTTGTCGCGCGCTTTTTGTACTTCAGTTTCTTTGGCGCTATCGCTTACCGCCACAAAGATGTGGGCAATATGTACGTCTTTGGCGCTGCGCTCAATGGCTTCGTCTACCAGTGCATTCACACTTTCATCGTCGCGCAGGTAGCTTTCTACCACCTGGCTGCGGAAGGCGTTCAATTCGGCCTTTTGCGAGGGCAGCGTATCCAAACGCATATCAAGCGCGGCCTGCACGCGCAATTTAAAGCGGATGTACAGTTCCAGGTAGTCGCGGTAGGCTTTATCCGTAGGTTTTTCTTCCGTATTGTTTTTATTGAAGGCTTTCAGGAACTCTTCTTTGGTAACGGGCTTGTTACCATAGGTAAAAATCACTTGTGCATGAACGGTAGTAACAAAAATACAAAGCAAAAGCAAAAGCGATCCTTTCCGTATCCTGTTCATAGCTTACTTGGATTTGTTGGCGGTTTTCAGTTTCAGGTCTATTATTTCGTCTAATTGCAGATAAGTCAGTTTTTTGGCTACAATGCGTTTGTCTTCATCCAGCAGGTACAGCAAGGGGGTGCTATACACGTCGTACAACTGGCGATAGCTTGGGCGGCCTGCGGCCTCATCGGCCGCTGCCTGTGAGGGCAGCTGGTACACATGTTTCCAGTCTTTGAGTTGATGCTTCCGGATAAATTTCAGCCACTCTTCTTTGCCGCCGTCTACCATCACACCGTAAAGCTGCACGCCCTGGTGCTTCCATTTGGCCTGGAAAATGGAATCAACCTTGGGCACCACCTCTTTACAATGGCTGCAGGTGGGGTCCCAGAAACATACCACCACAAATTTGCCGTTTACGCTGTATAGCGGCGTGGGCCGGTCGAGGGAATCTACCATTTCGAGATTGGCAGCGGGCCGGCCAATGAGGTTGGCCATCATACTATAGGCCCTTTTAAACATGTAATCTTTATACTCCTTGGTAAAAAATTCTGTCTGACCGGTGTTGATGTATTTTTCAAAGAGATGAACAAATACCGCATCCTGGCCCATGTATTCGGGGTTGATGTATTTCTGTACGAAATGCACCATCAGGTATTTGAACATTTCCGGGCTGGTGCGTGCGTACAGCAGCATGTGGTCTACTTCCTTGCTAATGGAATCGGCAATGGGTGGCACCAGGTCGCGGTAATAGCGATCAAGGCGGGTTTCAAAAAATGGCGTGCGCACCAGTCGTTCATCACTGAACGTCACCCCGTCCCAGTAATGCGATTTATAATAGCGATAGGCAAAAAGCGAATCATACTTACCACCGGGATGCTGGTCGGCGGGCGGCACTACCGGTTCTTTCATGGCCAGCAACAAGGCAGCAAGAAAGGTATAGGGATGTTTTTTAACGATGCTGTCCCGGTACTGCTGCATTTTTTCGCTCAGTGCTTTAATGCGTGCGGATATGGCGGTGGAATCTTCTTTCGACGAGGCCTGCTTCAGTTCATTGTTATGTTGGGTGATGGCCTGACCGGTTTCATTGGCAAACCGGGTATACGCCTGGAAAAGATCATTGTCCGGTGAACCGGTAAATACCAGGCTTTGCGGCAGAGTGGCAGAATCGGCAGTTATGGAAAAATGCTGCTGTTTATCAATCAGGAGTTCAAACAGGATCACTTTGCCGGGAGAAACAACAAAGTAGATGCCGCCGGGCAAGGCTGTATCTTTTTTGAAAACGCCGGTACTGTTTTCATCCAGCAGTACGGAATCGGCGAGGGCTTTTAATTTACCATAATAATAACCCAGGTAAACGTACTGGTTTTTCCAGGGCTTCATGGTAATTTTTATGTTATACCCGGCTTGCTGTGCAGCACAGAACGTTGAAATCAATAAGAATAGCGGCAACAGGAACCTTTTCATCGGAACATTTTTTCTTTTAATGGTTACAACGGGTGCGGAAGTGCAAGTGCCTTTGCAATAACCCGAATCAAGGCAAGTTATTGCGAAATAACGCAAAAGAACCAATCTACAGGACAAGATACAAGAAACAGGGCACAAGTCGTTCATCTTCTGCACGTAAAACGACCTGTGCCCTGTTTAATGTATATCGAAATGCGAAAATTTAGCGCTTTTTGAGGCCTTATTTGGCTTCATTCAGCTGCGCATTCACATTGATTTCAACTTCTTTTCCAACCACAAGACCGCCGGTTTCGGTAGCGCGGTCCCATTTCAGGCCAAAATCAAAACGGTTGATAGTGGCTTTGGCCTTGAAGCCNGCCTTGGCGCCGCGCTGGGTATTGATGGTGCCGCCATAAGTAACATCNAAAGTAACGGGTTTGGTTACGTCGCGGATGGTGAGATTGCCTACCAGTTTGTATTTGTTGTTGCCCAGGGGAGTGAAAGAAGTGCTTTCAAACTTCATCTGGGGATATTTCGCTGCGTTAAAGAAGTCTTCTCCTTTCAGGTGATTGTCGCGGTTTTCGTTGTCGGTGTCAATGGAATTCACATCTACGGTGAAAGTAATTTTTGCATCGGAATAATCGGGCTTGGTATGTTCCATGGTGCCATCGAAGCTTTTAAAGGAACCATCCACTTCGGACACCACCATATGGGTTACGGTAAATTTCACGTTGGAGTGCACTTTGTCGAGCGTCCACTTGCTGAAACGGGGCGCGTCACCAGGAGTGTTCGTTTCTGCTTTTACCAGGCTGGGCGCAGCGGGCCGGAAGGCCATTACACCAATAACAACTGCTCCCAAAACTGCAGCCGCAAGGAATAACTTCTTCATAAAATAGTATTTATTGTTTAAACATTAAGTAAGGAAGTCTAATATCTGGAATTTGACCGATTCGGCCAAATAAACTGTTTGTCTGAACCGGTAATTCTCTCAAACCATTGGTTCAGGTGCTGATGGTTCACACAATTTTGTTTCCTAATTTTGCGGTCGCCTTGGTGAGCGGTGTTCCTGTAACAGGAAATCATAAGGCAATTGCCATCCTAGCTCAGCTGGTCAGAGCGATTGATTCGTAATCAATAGGTCGGGGGTTCGATTCCCCTGGATGGCTCGAAAAGTTTCAAAAATTACACCTCGTCTTTATGTTAGCTCCATACATGTGCTAACATAATGCTGTCATCTTTGGGAAAAATTTCCTTGGGCTATTGCTTCTTTTGGGCCTATGAAATGTCAGGTGAAACGTAGAAACTAAAAATCAATTCCCAGCAAGGGAATACGGGCACTCACAGCTTCCGGTAAAAACTATTATCTGGTACCTTAAAAATTGAATTGCCCCGGCAATAACTGTTAAGTCCACTTTGCCATGCCTGATCTGTCTACTACAACAGTTTATCATTTATAATTTCCGAAACTTATTTTTCCTTTTCCATCATTCCCCCTCGGTATATTTATAGTACAAAAAACTACTGCGAATGAAATCCATCCTTCTCCCTGGACTGCTTTTGTTCAGCCTTTTCCTTACAGCCCAACCCGTCAAACTCGATCAGCATTTTAAAAACTGGAAACCCCGTTGCATCGGGCCGGCCGGTATGAGCGGTCGCATTACTGCTATTGATGCAGTAGTGGATGATCCCAATATCATCTACATCGGCGCGGCCTCCGGTGGCGTATGGAAAACCGAAAACGGCGGCGCCAGTTGGACGCCGGTTTTCGACGACCAACCCATACAAAATATTGGCGCCATCGCCATTCAACAGTCCAACCCTTCTGTAGTATGGGTAGGCACCGGCGAAGGCAATCCGCGCAATTCCATCAACCTCGGCGGAGGCATTTACAAATCGCTCGATGGTGGAAAAACCTGGCAATGCATGGGATTGGAAAAAACCATTAATATTCACCGCATCATAATCGATCCGGTAAATCCCAATACAGTATATGTGGGAGCTATTGGTAATCCTTATGCGGAACATCCTGAGCGCGGCGTGTTCAAAACAACCGATGGCGGACTTACCTGGCAAAAAATCCTATATACCAACGACACCTCTGGCATTGGCGATATGATCATGGACCCGTCCAATCCCAACAAATTATTTGCCGCCATGTGGCAACACCGTCGCACGCCATGGAGCATGATGAGCGGCGGCCCCGGTAGCGGGTTATACATGACACTCGACGGAGGAAAAACCTGGAAAAAGCTGGGCAAGGAGGAAGGATTGCCTGAAGGGAATTATGGCCGTATCGGCCTCGCCATTGCACGCAATAACCCCAAACGCGTATATGCCCTTGTAGAAGCCACCAAAAATGGTTTGTACCGCAGCGATGATGGCGGTTATACCTGGCAGTTAGTAAACAGTGACCCGCGCTGGGTGACCAACCGGCCTTTCTATTTCCAGGACATTGCCTGCGACCCCGAAAACGAAAACCGCTTGTGGCTCATCTACCAGATGATTGCGGCCAGCGAAGACGGTGGCAAATCTTTCGAAGTAGTGATCCCCTACAACGGCATTCACCCCGATCACCATGCTTTCTGGATCCATCCGAAAAACGGCAAATTCATTATCGAAGGCAATGACGGCGGCATCGGTATCACCCGCGACCGCGGCAAGACCTGGAATTTTGATGAAAAAATTCCTGTTGGACAGTTTTACCACATCAACGTAGACAATGCCATTCCCTATAACGTGATGGGCGGTATGCAGGACAACGGCAGCTGGCACGGCCCGGCTTATACCTGGATACAGGGCGGCATCAAAAATTACTATTGGGAAAGCCTCTGGAGCGGTGATGGTTTTGATGTAATGCCCGATCCCGACGATAACAATTGGGTATATGCCATGAGCCAGGGCGGCAATGTTGGTCGCTACAACATTAAAACCGGTGAAACCTGGCGCGCCATACGGCCTACAGCCCCCGATTTGCAAACCATGTTGCGGTTCAACTGGAATGCCGCTATGGCGCAAGACCCGCACGACAACAGCACCATCTATTTCGGCAGCCAGTTCTTGCACAAAAGCACCAACAAAGGCGCCAGTTGGGAAACCATTTCCGGCGATCTTACCACCAACGACAGCGCCAAAATCGATCAGTCGAACAACGGAGGCCTTTCCGTAGATATTACCGGCGCTGAAAACTATTGCACCATACTTACTATTGCAGCCTCTCCCAAAGAAAAAGGCGTGATATGGGTAGGAACCGACGATGGCAACGTACAGCTCACCCGCGATGGCGGAAAAACCTGGACCAATTTCAGGGGGAAAATTCCGGGCATGCCCCTGGGCGCATGGGTACCGCAGATAAGGGCCTCCACCTACAACGCCGGCGAAGCTTTTGTAGTAGCCAACGATTACCGGCGCGGCGATTTCAAACCATACATTTTCCGCACCACCGACTACGGTAAAACCTGGACCCGCCTGGTGGACGAAAAGAAAGTGTTCGGCTATGCATTAACGATACTGCAAGACCCGGTTGAACCCAACCTGATCTTTGCAGGCACCGAGCATGGTCTGTGGGTAAGTCTCGATAACGGTGCCAGCTTCCAGCAATGGAAAAACGGCTTTCCCTCCGTTTCCACCTTCGACCTGGCCATACAGGAACGGGAAGCAGACCTGGTGATCGCCACCTTTGGACGCTCCATATACATACTGGACGATATTCGCCCGCTGCGTAAACTGGCTTCTACCAAAGGTGTGCCCGCGAAAAAGATTACGGTGTTTGAAGCCCCCGATGCCATCCAGGCACAATACCGCAATGCGCCGGGTTATGAATGGAGTACCTGGGGATTGTGGGACGCACCCAACCGCCCGCGAGGCGCCGCCATCAGCTATTTTATTCCGACACCTGATGCAAAAGCTTCTGCCCATAAAACAAAAACAGACAGTGTGCAGGTTAAAATTTACAACAGCAATAATGAAAACATCCGCAACCTGCAATGGAAAGCCGATACCGGTTTCAACCGGGGTTACTGGATGATGGATGAAAAGGGCATCCGCCATCCCGGTTCACCTAAACCACGACCCCATGCAGCCGAACCGGGCGGATGGTCAGTACTGCCCGGCAATTACAAAGTGGTCATTCATTACGGCAACGACGCGGATTCCACCATGGTTACCGTAAAGGATGATCCGCGCATTGGTAACCGCAATGACATCAAAATTGCCCAACGCCAGTTATTGCAACGCCTGCGTCAGCAAGCCGTAAAACTTACCGAAGGAATGGACCGGCTGGCAGAAGCAGAAGAAACAATGCGCAAAGTGGAAACACAATTTCGCGATGCAGAAGGCAAAGAAGCTGACTCGATCAGAAAAATCACCAGAAAGATACAGGATGAAATAAAAGCCATCCGGGAATTCATCAGTGGTAAAATACAACCGCGTCAAGGTTACGGTCAGGTGCCTCAAATTACTGTACTTAACCAATACCAACTGGCAAACGCAGTGGTAGGCGGTAAACCCGTTAAACCCGGCGAGCAGGAACAACGCCTGGTACGGCAGGCAGAGGGATTGATGCAGGAGGCCATCAGCCGAATCAACGCGTTCTTTATGAACGATTGGAAAAAATACAGGCAACAGGCGGAGAGTATCCCGGTAAAATTGTTTAAAGATTACAAAGAAATAAATTGAAGTCCAGACATTAATTACGTTTATACAATTACGATAGACCGGATTTTGCCAATCCGGTCTTTTTTATTTAAAAAAATATGTCACAGTCAACATCACAATCAAAGAAAAATTACGTACTTCGTATAACGGTCGGCAATAAGTACAATGTTCATTTTACTATCTTACAGCAGGACATTCAGCTTCTTGTCGTTTTCTATTGCCATTTTCTATGAGCTTACCTATCCTGCCTTAACAACGATTAGCAACACAACAACGCTTTTCTCATTTATCCGTGTCCGCCAGGTAGCTACCTAATAGTGCGTACCCGACGGTCAATCCCGTATGCCTTGGCAGCTCTGTGGCGCTCATAGGGCACAGGAATGTATTGCCCTTTGCCATAGGAAATAAATACTATAACTCTAAACTTTGAATTCTTATGAACCGCATCTTACTTACGGTAGCTGCGCTGCTGCTCGTTTGGGTGAACAGCTACGCACAAAGTCTGGCCATAAATGCCGACGGATCAAAACCAGATCCCAACGCCATTCTCGATGTAAAATCCTCTAGCAAAGGTATTCTGATACCACGCATGAACAGTGTTTCGCGCATGGCCATTCAACCTACCATGGGTTTGCTGGTATTTGATACAGACAACCAGTCTTTCTGGTATCACAACGGCACTGATTGGCAATGCATCGCCACCAATACTTCACTGGCTGCTGCTGATGCCTGGTTGGTGAACGGTAATACGGGCACAGACTCCAGCAATTTTATTGGTACCATAGACAATCAGCCGCTTTACTTTCGGGTAAACAATATTCCTTCGGGGCAGTTAAATCACCTTAACAAGAATACTTTCTTTGGATTTCGCATCGGCCAGTTCCTGACAACCGGTGAGCGCAACGTAGCCTTCGGTGGCGAAGCGTTGTACAGTCTCACTACCGGTTCAGGCAATACTGCCACGGGATACCTGGCCTTGTACAGCAATACTACCGGTTATGGCAACACGGCTACCGGTGAACATGCCCTGCATCGTAACACAGAAGGCATTGAAAACACCGGCATTGGCGGGCGGGCGCTGTATTCCAATACTACCGGTTATGCCAATACGGCACTGGGCAATATAGCCCTTCACAATAACAGCGTGGGCGGATTCAATACGGCAACCGGCGCTTCGGCATTGTACAGGAACACCACCGGAAACGGAAACACTGCGGTAGGCACCTATGCATTACGTTCCAATACTACTGCCAGTCATAACGCGGCACTGGGTTATCGTGCCCTCTATGCAAATACCACAGGCTTTTTCAATGTTGCCATCGGATCGCTTGCCCTGGAACAGAATACTATTGGATACGCCAATACTGCCCACGGATACAATGCGCTCAATGCCAATACCGGGGGCACCAATAATACTGCGGTAGGATATGAATCATTACGGTCCAATACCGTAGGCAATTTTAACGTGGCCGTAGGTGATGAAGCCCTGTATAGAAACACAACCGGGCAGGAAAATGTAGCCATCGGCAACAGTGCACTCAGGAACAACACAAACGGAACTTCCAATACGGCAGTTGGCAGGTTTGCCCTGGAGGAAAATATATTCGGCAGGGTAAATACAGCTGTAGGCTATGGCGCCATGCAACATGGCCAATCCGTCTCAGGTACAGCCGTGGGCGCCTGGACGCTCAGTGGCAGTGGCCGCTATAATGTGGCCATTGGTGTTTATTCCATGGGCAATAATCAACAGGGTGAGTTTAATACGGCCGTGGGTTATCGGTCACTCTTCAACAATACTACAGGAAATCTGAACACGATCATGGGTTACCTGGCTGCAGAAAAAGGATCGCATGTGAATAATACAGCTGTAGGCGCCCATGCCCTGCAAAACGGTGGTGCAAATAATACTGCTGTTGGCGTTTCCGCGTTGAGTGCCAATGTGGGACATTCCAACACGGCTGTAGGAAGGGAAACACTTGGTAAAAATATAGGCGGTAATGAAAATACGGCCTTTGGTAGCCAGTCAATGTTCAACGCTATAGGTGGCCAACGTAACACTGCCATTGGGGGAGAGGCTATGTGGATGAATACGAACGGATCTTACAACACCGCACTGGGATATCATGCCGGCGCGTCTGTACAGGGTTCCTACAACACCCTTATTGGATATGAGGCCGATGTAAGTGCCGCCAACCTCACCAATGCCACGGCCATAGGCAATGGCGCTATTGTAGACGCTTCCAACAAAGTACGTATCGGCAACAGCGCCGTTACGGTCATTGAAGGCCAGGTGCCCTTCACTACGCCTTCCGACGGCCGGTTCAAGTTCAATGTGCAGGAAGATGTACAGGGCCTTCCTTTCATCATGGAATTGCGGCCTGTTACTTACCAGTTTGATGTGCAACGATTTGATGCAAGCATGGGCGCCGTAGCCGGCGGGGCCATGCAGGCTTCTTACAACGAAGCAACACAAATCCGCAGAACCGGCTTTATTGCGCAGGAAGTAGAAAAGGCTGCCCTGCGTACCGGTTATAATTTCAGCGGCATCATCAAACCAAAGTCAGATAAAGACCATTACAGCCTCAGCTATGATGCATTTGTAGTGCCACTGGTAAAAGCCGTACAGGAACAGCAGGAAATTATCGAAGCGCAAAACAGGAAGATCAATGACCTGCAGCAGCAACTGGACGATATCAAACGCACGTTGCAGCAAATGACGCAACAATAACATAGCAGCAACACAGTAGACTTATAACGTTTACCATTATTCGATTTATTCATAAAATTATTTGTTATGAAATCAATCATCAAAATGCTGTTGCTGGTCTGTTGCGTTGCCTCCATAAACAGCCTGCAGGCACAGATCACTGCTTCGCGCGATCTGAAGCTGGTGGCAGAAGGGCCGGTTCAACTGGTCTTCCACAATAGTGGCTTCACCAGCGATGGCAGTTTTGAACCCGGCAACAGCACCCTCGTTTTTACGGGCGCTACACCGGGAGCAGTGCTGGGCGGCAACAAACCGCTGCAACTGCATAACCTGGTAATCAATAAAGCAACCCATGCACTGGAACTGGCCACCAACCTGCAGCTGACAGGCACGCTCACCATGCAACAGGGTAATTTTCTGTTGAACAATTACGTGCTCGATCTTGGCTATACCGGAAATATCATGGGCGAATCGAACGAATCGCGCATTACGGCACGTGCGGGAGGGTATATCAGGGCAATGGCTGATCTGCATGCGCCGGCAGCTGTCAATCCCGGTAACATTGGCGTGGAAATAAGCAGTGCTGCGCGTTTGGGAATTACTGAAATTCGCCGGGGCCATACCACGTATGTAACAGATGGAGAAACTACCATTGGGCGGTATTATGAAATTTTGCCGCAGAACAATGCCAATCTGCATGCAACGCTCCGGTTTTTCTACCTGGATGCAGAACTGGATAATAACAGGGAACAGGCACTTTCTTTGCTGATGAACAGCCACATAAAAAGCGGCTGGACGATCGCCGGTAAAGATGCCAGTGATCAGCAATCCAACTGGGTGTTGAAGAAAGAATTAGGTCAGCTGCATCGTTTTACACTGGCAGCAACAGCTAACAATCCTGTGGCTGCTTCATTGCAACTCTTTCCCAATCCTACCCCTGGCAATGTTACCCTGCAGATCAACAGCCCCGAAGCAAAAGAAACAACGCTTCAATTGTACGATCACCTGGGAAGATTACTGGAAAGTAAAAAGGTACGATGCCATTTAGGCGCCAACACATTTAGCTGGGATATCAGCAAATATCCTGCAGGCACCTATCATGTAGCTATTGCCAGTGAATTGGCAAAAAGTATAAAACTTATCAGGCTATAATGTTTCTTGCTTGTTGAAAGGTTAACCGCTGCACCCGGCGGTTAGCCTTTTTTGTTTGCCTCACAGCCTTATGCAAGCAACTCCCTCTGCGTCAATGACATTCTGTATAGTTTAACGTTCATGTTAAATAAGTTGTAATAACGGCTTATCAACCATTTCTGCAATAAACCTATCATTTTCCCGGCCTTCCAAATAGCGTTCTGATTTGTTAACCTTTAAAAAGACCGGTTATGAAACGAATTATACACTTCTCGATACTGATGACTTCCATCGTCCTGTTTACAGGATGTTCGAAAGTGGTGTTTTACGACGACGACCAGCCGGTAATCACCGGCAGCTGGATATTGACAGATGCCGCTCACAAAGATGCTTATGGATGGTACCCGGTACTTACGGGGGTGGAGCATGGTGTATTCCATTTCTACAGCAACGGCACTGCACGATATACGGAAAGAGGCGTAACCATGACCGGCACCTGGAGAATGGTCACTGAATATGGTGGTTACTACGATGAATATGGCAACTACTATAACAATAGTCACTCTTCGCTCCAGGTAAACCTGGCTGATTATTACGGTAGCGAAAGCATCAATATGTATTTCGATCACGTACGTGTATATGGCAACCGTTTTGTGGCTACCAACTACAACAATCACTATATAGAAAGGTATCGGTTTGAAAGGTATTAAGGTGATTTGGATGCCTGATGGCAGGCGACTGCTATACAGAACGGTTTTGGTTTCGAAAGGTATTTTTCAAATTGCAGATTAGAGGGACCAGGTTACAGATTTGTAACCTGGTTTTTGTTTTTTGAACCATGTTCAGGGAGGCTTCCTACTTGTCACTCTAATTGGCCGGAGGCGAGGGGCCATTCACCAACACTTTTTTGGAGGCTTCCCATTTATCCCCCTATTTGGTAGGTCCCAACGCACATTTAGGGGATTGCAACAGGCAGCTGCCCGGCTGAAATTTGCCTTAAAAATGGTTATGAAATCTGTGATTTTGGCCACCTTCGCCGCTTCCTTGCTTACCATGAACAGCACCGCACAAAATACTATTGCTTCTTTATATCCTGCCGGGCTCAATGAAAACGTTCCTGCTATTAAGCACTTATTGGAAAACCAGGGCGATGCACCGGCAGACCCGGCGCCCCTGAAAACCGTAACGTTGTCAACAGGCGTTACCCTGCAATATGCCGAACAGGGCGATCCCAACGGTGTACTTGTGATATTGCTCCACGGCTTTCCTGACTCGTGGTATTCGTATGAACCGGTACTGCCGCATCTGCCCCAATCATTGCATGTGTACACCATTACCCAACGCGGTTTTGGTAATTCCGACAAACCTGCTACCGGTTACAGTATTTCCAATTACACTGCCGATGTAGCTGCATTTATCAAAGCATTCAATCTGCCGCCCGTAATCGTTGCAGGACATTCCTTCGGCGCCTATGTAACCATGCAATTTGCTATTGAATATCCGCAACACGTGCGTGGCATCGTACTGGAAGGCACCATTGCGAGTTTCAGCGATAAAAAAGATATGGTGGATTACAACGAGGCAGTAGTATCGCAACTGCAAGACCCGATCGATACCGCTATCATTCTTGAATTTCAAAGAAGCACGCTGGTTAATCAGGTGCCGGAAGCATTTTTCAATGGTCTCATCAATGAAAGTAAAAAAGCACCGGCGCATGTTTGGAGAGGTGTATGGGAAGGATTGCTGACACTCGACCTGCGAAAGAATCTCAAAATGGTAAAAAAACCAACGCTCATCATCTGGGGCGATAAAGATGTATGGGCGCCACGCTCCGACCAGCAGCTGGTGGCAGATGCCATCAAAGGATCGAAGTTGGTGGTGTACGAAAATACCGGGCACAGCGTGCACTGGGAATTCCCGGAAAAATTCAGTAAAGATGTTACAAAGTTCATAGCAGGAATTACAAAAGAAAGTTCCGCTAAGAAGTAATGACAGTTCGTTTTGGTTACGATGGGTTGGCAACTAACAAAGTCGTCAACCCATTCTTTACAACCTATCCGCTGCGGTGATACTTCAGGATGATGCAGGCAGAATGTAGAGAGTTATCTACAATTCCTTTTCGATAGCATACTTAGTACTATGCAAAAAGCTGCATCCATTTCCAACAGCACCTTAACCGGCAACAAATGCCATGCAAGCCTGGTGGGCCATTCGGGCCATGAACTTCGTGAGCTTCATCATTTCTATACATTAAATAATAACCATTACCGCTGTATGAGAAAGGTTGTTTTGCAGCAGTATATTGCTGGCACCTGAATTGTATTCACTTGGACGTGGTTTTTCATAGGATATTGGATTTAAGCGGGGTCGGATGTCTATCCAGACCCTTTTTTTATTGAGTTCCTTCTACTTATCGCTCACCATGCACCACTCACTATAAAAAGTTACCTTTGCCCTATGAAACTGAGCCATCTTTCAGAAACGCTTATCGGGTCGGAAATTGTAAAGTTGGGCGGCGAGATCAGGGAAAAGATCCGCCAGGGACAGAAAATCTACAATTTCACGGTGGGTGATTTTGATCCTGCCATTTTCCCTATCCCCCAAGAACTGGAAAACGAAATCATTGAAGCATACCGGCAGCACTTTACCAATTATCCGGCAGCCGAAGGAAACCTCGATCTGCGCGAAGCCATCTCCACTTTTCTCCGCGAACGCGAGCACCTGAACTATGGCTTAAGTGAAATCCTTGTTGCTTCCGGCGGACGGCCGCTTATTTATTCGCTTTACCGGGCAATTTGCGATAAAGATGATAAAGTTATTTATGCAGTTCCCTCCTGGAACAATAACCATTATACGCATTTTGTAGGGGCCGGGCATGTGGTGATAGAAGCTACTGCAGAGAACAATTTCATGCCGGTAGCAGAGGACCTCAAACCACATCTCAAAGGCGCTGCGTTGCTGGCATTGTGTTCACCGCAAAACCCTACAGGCACAACTTTTTCGCGCCAGCAGCTCGAAGCCATCTGCGATATGGTATTGGAAGAAAATGCCCGTCGTGGCGAAAAAGAAAAGAAGTTGTTTGTGATGTACGACCAGATGTACTGGTTGCTCACTTATGGCACTATAGAACATTATAACCCGGTTTCTTTGCGGCCGGCCATGCAGCAGTATACCATTTTTATCGATGCTGTTAGTAAAGCCTTTGCTGCAACCGGTGTGCGCGTAGGATGGGCCTGTGGTCCCAAGATCGTCATGGATAAAATGAAGGCGATACTGAGCCATGTGGGTGCATGGGCGCCGATGGCTGAACAGAAAGCTGTTGCAAAATTCTTACACAACAAGTCTGCTATTGATAATTATCTCCATCAGTTTAAAGGCGAACTGGAACTGCGTTTGCGCAATATTTACCAGGGGTTGCAACAGTTGAAAGCGGAAGGATATGCGGTGGATGCGGTTGCGCCGCAGGCAGCTATTTATCTTACCATTAAGATCGACTTGGTTGGAAAGAAAACAGCGGATGGTAAGGTGCTGGAAACGCAAAGTGATGTTACTGCTTATTTGTTGAATGAAGCACGGTTGGCGGTAGTGCCTTTTTATGCGTTTGGAGCGGATAAGACTTCGCCGTGGTACAGGCTGAGCGTAGGTACGTGTAAAAAAGAGGATATAGGGGAAATGATTGAAACATTGAGAGGGGCGTTGAAGAAGTTGGGGTAGGTTTTGTAGTTCCAGCAGTATCCATTCTCTGTTTGTGGTTATCGTATGTCTTTCCGATCTTTTCTTTCCCTTTTATTTTTCGTTCTTCGTAAATTCCCCCTCATGAACCTCAAACAATTCAAACCCCTGCATTGGATATACAACCTCCTGCATTACCGTTCTCTCAAACACAATCGCCAGGCATATAAACAATACAATATCCGTAAACCGCTGATCGCTTCTATCAGCAGCAAAGATTTTCCCGATAAAGAATCCAAAGCCTGGCTCGATACCGGCGACTCGGCCCTCCTGGCGCCGCAACGTGCCAGCTTTGCCAACTTCCCACCAGCCATACAGGAAAAAATCAAAAACTGGAGCCGCGATGGTTACATGGTGCTGGAGCGCTTCTTTGATGATCAGACCATCGATGCCATCAACGCAGCAATCGACAGCCTGCGTCAAAAAGGGAAACTCCATTTTACCAATGGCAACAAATTAATGTTTGCCAACAGGAAATCTTCCTTGATCAAAAGCATTACCGAAAACAAAGCGCTTACAGATATTCTCAGCTTTATTCTCGACCGGGAAGTAGTACCTTTTCAAACCATCAATTTTATTCAAGGCAGCGAACAGCGCGCCCACTCGGACAGCATTCACATGACTACTTATCCCCTCGGCTACCTGATCGCTGCATGGATTGCGCTGGAAGATATTACGCACGAAAACGGACCACTGTTCTATTTTCCCGGTAGTCATAAACTGCCCTACCTGCTCAATAATGATTTCAATGAAGGTTCTTCGCTGTTGACCCTGGGCAAAAAAGATTACAGTGATTATGAAGATGTATTGGAAGAGCTGGTATCGCAACACCAATTTGAACGAAAGGAATTCACAGCCCGCAAGGGAGATGTATTGGTATGGCATGCCAACCTCGTGCATGGCGGAGCACCCATTCTCAACAAACAGAGTACGCGCAAAAGCATGGTGATACATTATTATGCAAAGGATGTGATCAAGTATCATGAAATTACCGAGCGGCCGTCTTTATTGTAAGAGATGTGAGGATGGAAATTTCCGATTATACCAGTTGTGTATGTATACCCTGCAGTTTTTATCGACTGCTAAATCGACTGCTAAGGAATTGCGAAACGATACAACCATTGAAAGCTGCAAAATCCAACAAAACAAAAAAAGGGACAACGTTTCCGTTGTCCCTTTCAAAACTATAGCAGTAAGATTCAGTTTTTATTACCCACAAACACAAACGGCCTGACCTCTTTGCTGCTGATGTACTTTCTCACACGGTGCGGCTGCACAATTGTTCGGTACCTGTTCATATCGAATACTTCATGCGCCACACAGATATTCTCCATTGTTTCAAAGCGAATCAATAACCGGTTCAATTGCTCCAGTTCAATCTCCATCGCTTTCTTGTTAAATGACCCGTCTTTCACAAGAACAAGTAAGTCACGATTGGGTGTTTTCATTCTTTATTAGGATTTTAATAGCCTACAAAACCTCGGTTCATGCCGCAGCCACAATTCTTGGAAGAGCCTCCAATCCGATTGCCTGAACTGCAACTACTGTACAATACTACAGCAAGAAATAACAACAATACAATGAATGGATTTCTTACGTTCTTCATACGCTTGGTTCTTACTAAATTAAACTATTTTACGATCAAATTAGTATTTGCGGGTGCCGGGAAAAGGCAATTTTAACATCCATAGGGAAAAACCCTTAGTATTAGTCGCCCCACTCGACTGGGGATTGGGACATGCTACCCGCTGCATTCCCCTCATTCGCGCATTATTATTTCATGGCTGCGAGGTCCTCATTGCCTGTACTGCCACACAAAAAAAATTATTAGCACTGGAATTTCAGGAAGTTAGCTTCGCTTTGCTTCCCGAAACTGCAGTAACCTATGGAAACAACCGGATCACCACAGTGTTGCGACTGCTGGCGCAAGCTCCGAAATTCTTGATACATATCAAACGAGAACATCGCTGGCTGCATGAATTGCTTCAGCATCAGCGTGTTGATGCCATCATTTCCGATAACCGTTTCGGGTTTTACGCCGATGGTATTCCCTGCATTTTCATGACACACCAGTTACAGGTAAAAACAGGCCTGGGCAAATGGATCGACCGATGGGCGCAGCGCATCAATTACCGCTTTATCAACCGTTTTACAGTCTGCTGGGTACCCGATTACAAAGGGGAAGAGGCATTGGCCGGACGATTGTCAAATCCCGCCACACTCCCTGCGACGCCTGTCCAGTATATTGGGGCTGTTTCTCGATTCACTGCCTGTACAAGCCCGGCTAACCCGGGCGAACTTTTGGTCATATTGAGTGGACCTGAACCGCAACGCAGTTTACTGGAACAAAAAATTGTTGCAGAACTGCCTGGTAATTATGCAGGAAAATTGCGCCTGGTGCGCGGTCTGCCCAATGAGGCCCCCCCTTTACCGGAATTACCGGGAGTAGAAGTGCATAATCATGTAACAGCACCTAAACTCAACCAGCTGATCTGTGCTGCCGAATATGTTATCAGCCGTTCGGGCTATACTACTGTAATGGATTTGCTGAAACTGAAGAAAAAAGCCATTCTCATACCAACGCCCGGACAGGCAGAACAGGAATACCTGGCCAGCCACCTGCATAGCCGCAGCCTGGCCTATTGCATAGCACAACCAGATTTTTCGCTTCGTGATGCTATGGAGGCAGCAAAGCAATTTCCTTACCGCGCCGTCAATTTTTCAATGGAAGATTACAAAGCGCAGGTACAACATTTCGTTGCTGCCTTACCGTTATTGCAGGATGCAGCCGGTGCTACTGGCCATACACCCTAAGCACTGGTTACTGCTTCACTATTTTTTTGGTTTCGGAAAATGAAACGCCTTCAATTTTCAGTACATAAATACCTCGGGGAAGGTCCCGGGCGTCAATCCTTACTTCCGAAGTTCCTTCATTGTACATACCGCTTACCCGGCGCACCATTTTTCCATTCATGTCTGCAATGGACAAATTCACCGGTTGGGCCTTGTCGACATTGATGAAGATGCCAATGCTTTCAACAAAAGGATTGGGCGATACCATGGCATGCTCCACCCATTGCTTTCGGTTCAATACTTTCTTAATGGGGAACCAGGTGGTTTTGCCATCCTTGTCTGTTTGCACCAGGCGGTAATAACTGATATTGGCAAGGGGACGTTCATCCACCCATTCATAGGTGGCGCCATTGCCGTTGCCATCGCCGGCTGCAGGCACTGTTGTTATGGCAACCAGGTCTTCGCCCTGCGCCCCTCTTTCTATAGAGAAGTGTTTGTTGTTCGATTCCATGGAAGTAGTCCATCTTACGTATACCTTGCCGTTATGCAGCCTTACGGTATAATCTTCCAGTTTTACCGGGGTAGGCGTGTTGCCGGCCGCCGTGCGGTCAAACTGCACCATCCATTCATATACATTTACGTTACGGCCATTCACGTTTTGCCGGAAATTCACATCGTAAGCAGTGCTCCATGCGTCGTGCGGGTCAGGAATATTGCAGTCGTAATTGGGTACCGGCAAGGTGGTATGATGCGCCAGGTTGGCGTTTGGATTGATACTATTGATGGTAGTAGCCACCATTTGCGCTGCCTGCGACGAGCCGCAGGTATTGTCGAGGCCGCATTTAACAGCCCATACCCGCAGGCCGGCCCTGGAAATATTGGTGGCCTGTGTCGTGTTCAGTACATCGCAGTGGGCTACAGGAACAATGGCGGTAATGTTCCTTGCATTGGCTTCACTGGCGCCTGCATAGGAAAGGATGTAGTTGCCGCCGGCGCTGATGCCCGTGAGGTACACACGGCCACGGTCAACACGGTATTGCGCCGTGAGATAATTGATGAGCGCATTGATGGTGTTGGTAGGGTCCGTAAATNCTNCCAGTTGGGGTGAGATGAGAATGAACTTGAAATCTTCGCCATGCTGGTCTTTCACAGAAACCGGGAAGCTCTNCCTTTCAACCAGTATGGGCGGCACCAGCCACCATTGGTTGGGGAAGAACCGGCAAAGAGATGTTTCCGATCCCGGGCCGGTTTCGTTGATGCCATGAAACCAGATGAGCAACGGGTACTGCTTGTTGGTAGTGTGATAATCGTTGGGCAGGTGTTCAATATAACCGTGCACATTGTTCGTTCCCGGTATGGTTACGTTATACACTTTTTTCTGCGTCAACGTGGGGAAGGCAGTTCCCGTGCAATCATGCTGGGGCGATTGTGCAGATACGGAAATGGAAAAAGCTACAGCTACTAATACGAAAAATACTTTGCTAACGGTAGTGTTCTCTCTTGGTGCNGGCATAGAAGCAGTGGTGTTTTGGTTGGTTGCTTTCCTGCAATTTTCTTGCCGAATGCCTGCAGGCAATTCGACTATTGTAAAAAAATTCCGGGATGGCGTTGTCCGATGCAGCAAGATTGTTATATCCGCTGCACCGGACACCTGATCCGGAAATGTATATGCCTGGTTTGTCTATTGCTTGATGATCTTCTGCGTTTCTGTTATTCCTTCGCCCGCTACCCTTAACAGGTATACGCCCCTTGGCAAATTGCCGGTAGACAGGCTGAGTTCCGTAGTGCCCGCTTCATAGGTACCGCTCACTGTAGACAGCACACGGCCACTCATATCGGTGATATAAATGGATAAGCGCTGCTTTTTGTCTGTATTGATAAATATGGCAGGACCGGCAGTAAAGGGATTGGGTGTAATGATGGCCAGCCTTTTGTTGGTTAAGCGGTTCATCACTTTGCGCGTATCGAAGTAATGCGCACGGCCATCGATGTCCACCTGCTTCAACCGGTAATAACTCAGGTTGGGCAGCGGTTGGTCGTCAACATATTCATACACTACATCTTCGCCCGAAGTACCGCTGCCGGGGATAGTGGCAATGGCGGTAAAAGGTTTTTCGCCGCCTGCCCTTTCCACTACAAAGGCACTGTTGTCTTTTTCAGAGGTGGTTACCCACCGCAGGTATACTTTTCCATTGCTCAGGCGTGCGGTAAAGCTTTTGAGTGTTACGGGAAGGGTAGCTGTGAAGGCCAGTTGCCATTCATAAAAGTTGGGAGCTCCGTCCAATGGTACAAAGTTCTGGTCATAAAGAGCGGTCCAGGTATCATGTTCCCAACCCTGGCAATAGGGTAATGATTGGGGATAACCCAAATGCATAGAATTAGGTGTCATGAAACTATATCGGGGCGGCGTAAGGGGAGAACTGGCATTTATCTCATTTACCCATCCAACGGCAGCGTTGCAGGGTGCGCCTTCCGTTACACAATGCAAAAACCAGGTGGGTACTCCTGCATTGGCAATAATTTGCGGACCATTTGGTTGACGCCACGTTTCAAAACAAGGACTGGCCATACTGGCGGCAGAAATGCGGCGAGCATTTTCCATACTGCTTGAAATGTAGTCCAACACAATGTTGGCTCCTGCGCTCAGGCCGGTTAAGTAAATACGTGTGGTATCAACGCGATAATTGGCAATAAGGTGATTTATCAGCTCATTTACTTTGTCACTATAGTAACCGGGCTCTCCATAACTTGTATAGCGGGGTGATATCACTATATAGGAGTACGTATTTCCGTTCACCGATACGCTGGTGGGGAATTGGTTTTTTTCAATCTTGTTTACCAATGCTTCAGGCTGGTCTTCAAAAATAGGACACAGACCGGGATTGCTATGTAGCAACACACCGCTTCCATGAAAAAAGATGATTAGCGGATACGTTTTGTTTCCACTGGTATTGTAATCTGGAGGCAAATAGGCCAACAATCCAGTAATCCACCCACCACCAATGTCAAGCGAGGTCACCCATTCATGTTTGCTGGGATGTACCAAATAAGGCACCTTGGACGGGTCACATAGCGTCTGTGCTGAACTACTGGTGGCATTTAGCAACATACATGCTGCTACCAAAAGGGACATACATACCCTATACACCTTAAGTAAACATATAGGCATAAAAATTCTTTTAGCGTTTACAATAAAGTACGTGGGGAACTTCTGCTGCTAATTTTTCAAGGAGATATGGGAAGTGGGGGACAAGTGAAGAAATATTGTCGAAAATACAGTTTATCTGCATTGTGCCCAATAGTATTTTATACTAAATTATCCAGCTGCAGATGCTGCTTTTTAGCTGTTTGCCCAAAGGCAGCAATCGTTTCACCAGGTGTTATTATGCCTGTTTCTTCGGATACTCAAAAAACCAGAAGGCACGGGACGCTTCCTGAAAATTTGCCCAGCTGTGGGCTTCGGAGGTAATGGCATACACCGCGCAGGTAGGCATTTCATCAACCCGCACATGGGTGAGCGTGTTTACAAATTCCGTGATGCCGGGATTGTGCGAGAAAATGGCGATATGCTTTGCCGCATCCGGCAATTGCGCAATCACCTCGTAAAATGTTTTCGCCTCCGCCTGGTACAATGCCGGCTCCAGGATAATGTCTTCTTTTTGAAAGCCATACGCCGATGCAAATAGCGAGGCTGTTTTGCGGGCACGCCTGGCGGGACTGGATACAAAACCCTGTATCGCCACTTTCTTGTTGAGCAACCTTTTGGCCATCATGGGCGCGTCATGCTTTCCTCTTTCATTCAGCGGACGATCGAAGTCGGGAACGGAAGGATCATCCCAACTGCTTTTTGCATGACGAACAAGTAATAACGACCTCATGGCTTAGCGGTTTGCTTTTTCGATAGCAGGGTGCAATGTTACAAGGCTTTCATAAATTTCAAAGGGGAGCATCAGGAAAAGACTAAAAAGGGGGAAAAATTCCCCCTAATTCAATAATAAGTTCGATCAAAGGAATCAGAAATTTTAACAGGCCTGTTACTGATGGTTTCCCATAGGAAGCTAAACGGTCGGCTGCGGAATTGCAGCAAATACTTTGCCAATAATGCAATCTGGTAGTGTACGTTGGAATCCGGAAAACAAAGCCAATTACAATCCGCTTGTATTGATGTAATTGATCAGGGAGGCTGTATTCCGCACCTTTAATTTCTTAAGGATGTTGTGTCGGTGTACTTCTACAGTTTTGATGGAGATGTGCAGCTTATCGGCAATCTGTTTGGAAGAAAGGCCATCCCGTATGAGATTGATGATTTCAATTTCCCTTTCGGACAACAGGTTGAGTCCGCTAACGCCTTCTTCATCGGCCAGCAGCTGATCGGAAAGAATATTCTTTACTTCCTGGCAAATGTAAATTTCTCCCTCATGCACCGCCTGTATGGCATCGAGCATTTCCTGCCGCGGCGAATTTTTGGTAATGTATCCACGGGCGCCGAGGCGCAGCATTTTTTTGGCATATGCCGGCTGACTGTGCATGGAGACCGCAATTACCTTGGAGCCCGGGGAAAGTTTGCGGATCATTTTAATGATGTCGAACCCGTTGAGGGGCGACATGTTGATGTCGAGCAGCACAATATTGGGTCGCTTATCACGTGCTATTTCGATGGCCCGCTGGCCGTCGCCTTCTTCCGCAATTACTTCGAAATTTTCATTACGGCCAAGCAAAAACGCCCATGTCTGGCGTATGAGGGTATGGTCGTCTACAATCAAGATGGTTATTCTGGTCATACTATTGTTTTTACAAGTATCTCAGATGTTTAGTGACACAGTAGCACTGCTGCAACAAACATAAAGATCCACTTGTGGTGTGTGCGGATTCAACGCTATCAAATCGTATGAGCCAGCCCAGAAAGAATTCATGAAGTACGGTTGCTAATGGCGTTACAGCATATTAAATATGATATTAGGATTTTTTTCTGAAATAATCAACAAGAAATTTTATGCATACCGGTAAGTAACTGAAACTATTAAAGTTTATACATCACTCTTATACACACGAACTTTAATAGCCGCGCACATTTTTGCCTTCCATATAATTGATAAATGCCTTGTTCACAACCCTGTTGCCTCCCGGTGTAGGATAATTGCCGGTAAAATACCAGTCACCGGTATTGGTTGGACAAGCCTGGTGTAATGATTCAATGGTCTGGAAGATTACCTGCACGGGTATTTCCAGGTCGGGTGGGGTGATCAGTTGTGCAATTTTTGCTGATATCTGTTCGGCGGTAAAGGGTTTGTAAATTTGCTTCACCACGTTTTCTGTATGCAACCGGCCCAGGCGCTGCAATTCCTTGCACCGTTCGTATAATTCCTTCAGGCAATTTTCCTTTCCCTGCTCTTTCATCAATTCAATGGCTGCACGAAAAGCAATAAAGTCGCCCAGCTTGCTCATATCAATACCATAGCAATCCGGGTAACGTATCTGGGGAGCTGAAGAAACGATGATGATTTTCTTGGGCTGCAGTCGTGCCAGCATGCGCACAATACTTTCCTTCAGCGTGGTGCCGCGCACAATGGAATCGTCAATTACCACCAGCGTATCTTTTCCTTTTTCCACAGTGCCGTACGTAATGTCATACACGTGCTGCACCATTTCATTACGGCTGTTGTCTTCGGTAATAAAGGTGCGCATCTTCACGTCCTTGATGGCAATCTTTTCCACCCGGATTTTCCGGTTCATCATTTCCGTAAGCTTCTCTTCCGTGATGTCTTTGCCCCAGCTCAGGATGCGCTGAATTTTTACTTTTTTCAGGTAGTCGTCCAGCCCTTTCCACAAGCCATAAAAAGCTACTTCGGCCGTATTGGGTATGAAGGAAAAAATGGTGTTCTTGAGATCATAGTTTACCGCTTCCAGCACCTGGTTGCACAGGTTATAGCCCAGCGCCGTCCGTTCGCGGTAAATCTTTTCATCGCTGCCGCGCGAAAAATAAATCCGTTCAAAACTGCAGGCCCGTCTTTCGCGGGGTTCCAGTATCTGGTCGATTGTGATGTTGCCATTGGCTTTTACAATCAGTCCCATGCCCGGCATCAGTTCCTGCACTTCATTTTCTCCCACATTGAACACGGTGCGGATGGCGGCGCGTTCGGAGGCGGCCACTACCACATCGTCGCTGATGTAATAATAGGCAGGACGAATGCCATTGGCATCGCGGAACACAAAGGAATCGCCATTGCCCAGCAAGCCTCCTACGGTGAAACCTCCGTCAAACAGGGATACCGATTTGCGCAACACCTGTAATACATCCAGGTCGCCGGGCGATGCTTCATCGGTTTTCACGAGGAAATGATGAATCACTTCCATCATAGCGGCGAGGTCGCTCTGCTTTTGAAATTCACCGGGTTCTATGTTGATGAGGGCAAATAATTCGTCGGTATTTACCAGGTTGAAATTGCCTGCCAGCGCCATATTGCGGGCGGGAATGGTGTGGCGCTTGATAAAGGGATGGCAGAACTCCACATTGTTTTTACCCTGGGTGCCATAACGCAGGTGGCCCAGCATCAGTTCGCCGAGGAAACTGATATGGCCTTTCATCAGCCCGGGGTGCTTCATGATATCCGGCTGATACTTTTCCAGTTCCTTCACTTCGTTATTGATCCGGGTAAATATTTCGGCAATGGGTTGGGGGTCATTGCTGCGAATACGGTGGAGGAAGGGATATCCGGGTTCCACATTCAGCTTTACTGCTGCTACGCCTGCTCCGTCCTGTCCGCGATTATGCTGCTTTTCCATGAGCAGGTACAGTTTGTTGAGCCCCCACATTACTGTTCCATACTGCTGCAGATAATAAGAGAACGGCTTTCGTAAACGAATGAATGCCAATCCGCATTCATGTTTTATTGCATCACTCATGGATAAACCCCGTGTTGAGAACAAAGCGCAAAGGTATTGGGAAAAAGCGGAATTGGGAAATTTTGAGGAAGGGGGAGGGTGCGGCGGTCCGATGGTGCTGCCTGCAGCAGGGTATAGCCCCTGCCAGCGGGAGATGGGCGGGCTGGTGGAGGTACCAATACAAAAAAGGAAGGGCTCTTACAGCAATGGGGTACACGATCGGGTGGCTACCTTGAAGGGTAACGTATAAGGAGATTGTCTTTTTAGGGGAACAGCCTGCCGCACTGTGCAGTATCTTTCAGTAACGGCAGTTGGAAATGATTTCCGGATGTATATGGAGAAGGGGGTGTATAAAAGAAAAACCCCCGTTTCATAGGTGTTGGGGGTTGATTTCTCATTAGGATAGAAGATCAATTTCGGGCCGATTTACGGCATCAGACGGTTAACTGTTTTTCCCAGGATTTGGATTGTTCGGACATTGGATCAGGGTAGTTTCTAATGGATATCGGATGCACAAATTTGGTTCGTTTTCGCTGGATATCATAATTTTTTGCAAACGATCTTCTTCGTTTAATGGCTAAACATCACAGTGATGTAAGGGTTTATTCCTACAATAGAAAAGCTACATCTGCAACATTCGCAATAGCACCATTCCGGGCATGGGGAAATTGGGAAATCAAAAATGGTAAATGCACGATGATGTGCATCCGTGAAATTCCAATACCACTAGTGTAACGATAATGTCAGCAACAATTCCCCGATTTCCACATGCCGGATAAATCCACATTCGGATTGTACCTATTTCATTTTACTCAGAAACAGACAGTCTTGATCAGATGCTGGTAGCAACATTGTTGATGAAGTTTACCAGGCTGGCTGAATTTTTCAGCTTGAGTTTTTTGAGAATATTATGCCGGTGAACTTCCACTGTTTTCAGTGAAATGTTGAGCACATTCGCTATTTCCTTCGAGGATTGTCCTTCCTTAATAAGATTAATGATCTGAATTTCCCTTTCGGTCAACGCATTTACGTTAGGCACATCCTTATTTTCTTCCAGCACCAGCTCGGAAATATTGTTCTTTATTTCATCACAGATATATTTATTACCGGCCTGCACTTCAAGAATGGCCGCAATCATTTCTTCTTTGGAAGAATTCTTGGTTACATATCCCCGTGCGCCAATCTGCAGCATTTTCTTGGCGTATGCCGGTTGTGAATGCATGGAAACGCCGATTACTTTCGAACCGGGCGACACTCTACGGATTTTTTCGGTGGCCTCAAAGCCGGAAATAGGCGTCATGTTGATGTCCATTAACACCACCTGCGGTTTTTTAACGCGCGCCATTTCTACAGCCTGTTCAGAATCTCCGCATTCAGCTACTACCTGAAAGCGTGGATCATTGTTCAGAATAAAGCTCCATGTTTCCCGGATAAGCTTATGATCATCAGCAATCAGAATGCTAATCTTTTCCATAAAATACGTGGGTGTTTAAAAATTTGAAATAGGTACATTAATATTTAAACGACAGCCGTTGCCCGGCGATGTTTTGATGATCACTTTGCCATTGAACAGTTCCGCACGACTAATGATGTTGGAGAGGCCCACTCCCTTCTTTTGTTTCACCTTTTCCATGTCGAAGCCCACACCATTGTCGTGAATCGTGAGTTCAATCATCCGCCCTTCTTCGTATAGTTCAATGGTCATAATGGTTGCCTGCGAGTGCCGCAGGATGTTGTTCACCTGCTCCTGCACAATACGGAACAACATCAGTTTTCGCTTTTCATCCAGCACATTGTCTATATTGCCCTGGTGATAAAACTCCACCTGCAGTTTGCGGGTAGCACGGATATTTTCTACCAGGTCCTGGATAGATTCTATCAGTCCCAGGTCGCCCACACTGGGAGGCACCAGCGAACGTGATATACTGCGTATCTCGTTTATGGCATGCGAAATATTATCGGTACTGCGGTTGATCAGGTCCAGCCGCTCATCTTCCTCTGTTTTTGCCAGCTCCAGGTATAGTTTGGCGGTTGACAGAATCTGGTTCACGTTATCGTGCAGTTCCTTACCGATATCTGCCCGTTCTTTTTCCTGAGCGTTTACCACCGCCTGCGCTATCAGCTTTTGCCTGTCCAGCTCCTGCTTCAGCAGTTTCTGCTGCATTTCTTTCTTCTCCGTTATATCCTGCAACGAACCCACCATACGGTTGATCTTGCCGCTATGATCGAAAATCAGGAACCCGCGGTCATATACCAGCGCATATTGACCATTGGCTTTCCGGAAGCGGTATTCATCTTCCCATATCTGTGCGTTGTTGTCGTTGATGAATTTTCTGAGCCCGGTCATTACCCGTTCACGATCGTCTTCATGTATTAGACGTTCCCAGAAGCCAAGGGAGCTATCCACATAGCCCGGTTTATAGCCAAAAAGTGTAAAAAATCCTTCGCCCCAATACAGGGTTTTGGTGGCAATGTCCCAGTCCCATATGGCATCGTTGGTAGCCTTGGTCACCAGCAGGTACCGTTCATTGCTCACCCGGATCTTGGCTTCGGCATTTTTGTTTTCGATAATAATGCGCAGCAGGTTCGATACACGCTCCAGGATATTCATTTCGTCTTTGGACGGCGTACGCGGTTCGCGGAAGTAAGCGGCAATGGTGGCCAGCACTTCGTTGCGCACATTCAGTATGGGGAAAGACCAGCACGCCCTCAACCGGAACTGTTCAGCCAGGTACCGGTAATTTTCCCATAAGGGGTCTGTTAATATATCCCGGGTAATCACTTTCTCTTTCCGATGCATGGCTGTCCCGCACGACCCAACGGCGGGGCCTATATGAAATCCATCAATGACCGATGTAAATTCTGCCGGCAGACTGGGCGCGGATAAATGCCTGGCCGTTTCCTGGTCTTCATCCAGCACCAGCACCGAGCAGAGCATGCCCGGGAATGTTTTTTCCAGCCCTTCCAGCAGGTAATCGATGGTAGTTTTGAGCGATACTGCCGACTGTGCGTTGATCTTGAGCACTTCTTTTTCCAGCTTGAGCAGTTCTTCCTGCTTTTTTCTTTCGGTAATGTCGCGGAAGTAAATGAATATGCCCTGTTCAAACGGGTATACGCTGGTTTCGAACCATCGTTTGAAACCGTCTATGAAATGCTCGAAACTGACAGAGGCATTGCTTTCAAGCGCCTTTACATATTGCGGATATTCCACGGGACTGATGAATTCCGGGAATACTTTTTCGATATTGGCGCCAATGGCGTTCACAGCTTTGATGCCGGTAATATTTTCCACTGCATGGTTCCAGAGCAGGATGTTGAACTGCTTGTCTACCGCAATAAAACCGTCCGTAATGCTGTCGAGTATATTGGTAATGCGTTCTGAATATTCACGCAGTTGTTGCTGACTGTACTGCAATTCTGCTTCGGCCGCTTTTTTCTCCGTTATGTCTACAAACGATGCCACCACCGCATCGGGCGCAGCACTGCTTTCGCTATAATAAATGGGTTCGGTATTCACCGATATCCACACCAGGGCGCCATCGGGCCGGCGTATACCCATAATCACATTCTTGAGCGATTTGCCCGTTTCCAGCGTAACCAGTGAGGGATGTTCGTGCAGGGGGAAAGGCGTGCCGTCTTCATGAATGCATTCGGGGCTGTGCACCTGTTCTTCCATTTGCTTTGCCGTAATGCCCAGTATTTCTTCTGCACTACGGTTGCAGGCAATGATCTTTTTGTTTTGGTCAAGCATGATGATGCCTTCGCCCAATGCATGTACCACCGAGCGGTATCGTTCTTCGCTGATGCGCAGCGCTTCTTCCGATTGCCGTCTTTCCGTTATATCCCGGTGTATGCCGGCAAATCCTATATGCTCGCCCTGCTGGTTCCTGATCACCGCATAGGAACAGAGCATGTAAATGCGTTTGCCATCACGACGGTCGTAGTAGGCTTCACCCTCCCATCTTTCGTACCGGTAAAGAAGTTGCAGTACTTCTTCGCGGGTGCGACCGATATAGTGATGGTGAATCAATTCGCGTATCGGTTTGCCAATGATCTCCGATGCGGAATAACCATAAATGGATTCTGCGGCCTTGTTAAAGGAGATGACTATAAAATTCGGGTCGGTTGCAATCAGGCCATCCGACACGTTTTCGGTCACCTGTGCCTGGAAGCGGATTTTTTCTTCGGCCGCCTGCTGTTTTTCTACAATTTCATTCAGCTGGCGGTGCACGTTTTCCAGCCGGTACAATTCCGTGCGGCTTTTGATGAGCGCATCGGAAGTTTCTTTATGCTCGCTGATATCACGCGCTATGAGCAGAATATTATCTGTATCGAGCAGGGTGGTGGACCAGGAAAACCATTTTTCCAGGTCGTGGTTGCACAGTACGCGGAATTCGAGCTGATGCTGGTTATATATAAATGCCTGTTCCAGCATGGCAGACACGGCCGTCCGGTCGCCGGGATGGATATACAGAATAAGCGGTTGACTGAGGAGTTCGGAAGGTATATATCCGAGGGCATCGGCAAAGGCATTATTGACGCGTTGCAGCCGGCCACGCGCATCTGCAATTGCCATGAGTTCATTGGAAGTATCGAAGAGTTGCTGAAACCAGTCTGCCCTTGTTGCAAGCGCGTGAGGAGTAGCTGTGGTATTGTGGTCCTGCGCCATCCATACGAAAACAGGGGATGCATGTATTTCGTCGTGGACCTGCTCCACGGTAAAATACATTTTTCGCCTGCCTGCCTTCCCTTTTAATGTAAGCGGGATGGCAGCAGTTTCGTGTGATTCGGCCCGCTCCAGCAAGGTGCGGAGCGATTGGACATCTTCTGCTTCAACAATTTTCTCAAGGGAACTACCGGATAGCTGGCTTTTGTTCCTCCCCACCAGCGCCAGCATTTTTGGGGAAGCAGACAGGATAATTCCTGCACTATTGGTGTGAAGCCAGCAGGTATCCAAATCAGGGCCTACATCAGGAATGGATTTTTTAGGTTGGTTTAGCATACGGTCTTGCTGGAAGCACATTTGAAGGTCCTTCCAGGGCTATTGGGTAGTATTTACAGGTAAATACTTATCCAAATTACCGTAAAAGCCGCTTTTGTGGAAAAGAATTAATCCTGTTTCTGTTCCATTTAAGGGTTAACCCCTACTTTTTTGGCCGTAACATGCTGCATCCAATGGCTCAGGCTGGCGCAGTTACTGAAGTCTTCATCAATCATGAGGTAGTAACCGGGAATACGCTCTGCAAACCAGTCTGATATCACCTTTTGCTTTTTGAGTTCGAGGGCGCGCTGGGCCACACGGTCGTAATCGTCTTTCAGGTTTTCGCGGTGCGGTTCCGTACGCGATTTGAGGTATACGATGCGCACTACCTGGCGCCCGCGTTCATCGGTGTAAGCTGTAGGTTGTGAATATTGTCCGGGCTGTAATTTGGTTTTTGCGAGCAGTTCTACCGTGGCTTTATCGAGCATGTCCAGCGTAAGTAAAGTGCCTCCGGAAGGATTTTGCCGCATGCCCCCGGTGAATTTGTGATTTTCATCTTCGCTGAATCTTGCCACCGCTTCACCAAACTGCATAGTCCCTGCCACCAGTCTGGCGCGCACAGAATCGAGGCGCGCTTTGGCTTCATTGATTTCCGTATCGGTAATCTTGGGAATGCGCAGGATGTGACGCACAATGGCATCGTCGCCGGCGCGGCTTTCCATCTTGACGATGTGATAACCGAATTTACTTTTAAATACAGGAGAAATTTGCCCCTCTTTTAACCGGAATGCGTAGTTGATAAAATTCGGGTCCCAGTTTTTTTCTGTACGGTTAATAGCGTAACGCCCGCCATTTTCTTTCACTGCAGGGTCTTCGGAATACAGGGCAGCCAGCGTTTCAAAGCGTTGCTGGCCTGATTCTGCCTGTTTCTTGAAATCGTTCAACTCGTCAATAACCAGTTTTTCCAGGTCGCGGCTGGCTTTGGGATACACGGCAATTTCACCGATTTCTATTTCCGACTCATAAAAGGGCAGACTGTCCGTGGGAATTTTGTCAAAATATTCTTTTACTTCCTGAGGCGTGATCTTCACATTCTCCACAATTTTATCGCGCATTCTTTCGGCCAGTTTGCGCTCCTTGAACGACTGGCGAAAATCTTCCTTGATCTGGTAAATGGTACGTCCTGCAATTTCTTCCAGTGCTTCCTTGCCGCCATACATCTGGATGAAGCCGCGGATCTGGTTATCGAGCAATGCATCAATTTCATCATCGGCCACTATAATGGAATCCTTTTCTGCCTGCAGCACCAGGGCTTTCAGGGCCAGGATTTGTTCCATAATGTAGCAATCTGCATTTTCCGGTACCGGTTCGCCGCGGCGTTTGCGGTCTTCAATATCATTGTACACGTCGGAACGCAGGATGATTTTATCACCTACAATACCAACGATTTTATCGGCTACCACTTTACGCGGTTGCTGCGCAACAGCAGCCAGGCAAAGGAACAATCCGGTAACAGCAAGGAATAAATGCTTCATATAAATATGATGATAGAGAATTATCAAATAACAAAACCCGACCCGCAGGTAACGTTCAAAAATAATCCTTATGAAAATTAACCCATAACGGCGCGCCGGGTATTTAACAAAAATTTCGGCCCGGCTTAAAGCGTTACAGGTTACAAGTTTGAGGCTGCGATTGCCCTGTACTTGTAACCTGTAATGGATATCGTGTTTTTTGTCACGGTCTACAGCGTTCGCTTCACTTCTTCTACTTCAAACGCCTCGATGATATCGCCCACTTTGATATCGTTGTAATTCTTGATAGTAAGACCGCATTCCATACCGGCAGGCACTTCTTTTACATCATCTTTAAAGCGCTTGAGCGATGCCAGTTCGGCGGCCTGTCCTTCGCCTTTGGGATATTCCACAATGCCGTCGCGGATCACGCGCACTTTGGAGTTGCGGAATATTTTTCCATCCAGCACATAACAACCGGCCACGGTGGCTTTGTCGAATTTGAATACGTTGCGTACTTCCACATTGGCCACCACTTTTTCCTGGATTTTCGGTTCCAGCATGCCCTCCATAGCGCTCTTGATTTCTTCAATAGCGTTATAGATGATGGAGTAGGTTTTGATTTCCACGCCTTCTGTTTCGGCCAGGCGGGCTGCCTGCGAAGAAGGACGCACGTTAAAGCCTACCACGATGGCATCGGATGCCGTAGCGAGCAGCACATCACTTTCGGTGATGGCGCCCACGCCTTTGTGCACTACCGATACAACTATTTCTTCGGTAGACAGTTTCTGCAGCGAGTCGCTCAACGCTTCTACGGAACCGTCCACGTCGCCTTTGATGATCAGGTTTAACTGTTTGAAGTTGCCCAATGCCAGGCGGCGTCCGATTTCATCGAGCGTGATGTGTTTCTTGGTGCGGATGCCCTGTTCGCGCAGGATCTGGGCACGACGGTTGGCCACTTCCTTGGCTTCAGCTTCGTCTGTATATACCCGGAATTTTTCACCGGCCTGGGGAGCGCCGTTCAAACCGAGTATCAATACCGGTGTGGATGGCGGCGCCACGTCTTCGCGCTTGTTACGCTCGTTGAACATGGCTTTTACGCGACCATAGTACTGGCCTGATACCACCAGGTCGCCCTGGCGCAGCGTACCGTTTTGTACCAGCACGGTGGCCACATACCCGCGACCTTTATCGAGGGTAGCTTCCACGATGGTACCGGAAGCTTCGCGGTTGGGATTGGCCTTGAGGTCGAGCAGTTCTGCTTCGAGCAATATTTTTTCGAGCAGCAGGTCTACGTTCAGGCCTTTTTTGGCGCTGAGTTCCTGGCTCTGGTATTTACCACCCCACTCTTCTACCAGCAGGTTCATACCGGCCAGTTGTTCGTAGATTTTTTGCGGGTTGGCTCCTTCCTTATCGATTTTGTTGATGGCAAAGATCATGGGTACACCGGCGGCCTGCGCGTGACTGATGGCCTCACGGGTTTGCGGCATCACTGCATCGTCGGCCGCAATTACGATCACTGCAATGTCGGTTACCTTGGCGCCACGGGCACGCATAGCTGTAAACGCTTCGTGACCGGGCGTATCGAGGAAAGTAATTTTCTTGCCGTTGGGCAAGGTTACCTCATAAGCGCCGATGTGCTGGGTGATACCACCGGCTTCACCGGCCACCACATTCGCGTTGCGGATGTAGTCGAGCAGCGAGGTTTTACCGTGGTCTACGTGACCCATGATGGTTACGATCGGAGCGCGTGGCTGGAGTTCGCTTTCATCATCGGCATCTTCCTCCTCTTCCATTTCCATCTGCTTTTCCATATCGATGAATTCCACATCGTACCCAAATTCATTCGCCACCAGTTCAATTACTTCCGCATCGAGGCGCTGGTTGATAGACACCATGAGGCCCAGGCTCATACACTTGCTGATTACCTCGGCAAAGCTTACGTCCATCAGGTTGGCCAGTTCGCTCACGCTGATGAACTCGGTAACCTGCAGTTTGTTGTCTTGTCCTTCTTCGGCCCCCATCTGATCGGCCATTTCCTGCCGTTTTTCACGGCGGTATTTGGCCTTTGTTTTACCGCGACCGCCTGTGCCGGCCAGTTTGGCCTGCGTTTCGCGGATTTTATTCTGAATTTCTTTTTCGTCGATTTCTTTTACCTCACGGGTAATGGTGCGGCCGCCTCTTCCGGGACGGTTATCTCTTCTGAATTGTCCGCCCTGCTGTTGCTGACCACCGCGTCCACGCTGATCGCCCTGCTGGCCCTGACCGCCTTCGCGTTTTTTGAAGAGCTGGTCGCCCTGTTTTTGTGGTTGCTGTGCACCTTTTTTCTCAATGGGGATCCGTTTCCGCTTTCTTTTTTCGTCGGCGGGCAAAGGCTTGCCAGCCCTTGCGCGGGTATCATCCTCAACAGGGAGCTCAATTTTGCCCAATATGGTGGGACCGGTCAATTTTTGAGGTTTAATATTGTGAATGACCGGGGGTGTTTCCTCGGCTTTTTCTTCTGTTTTTTCAGGCTGCTTTACTTCGGGAGCAACCGTCTTTTTCTCCTCTTCCTGCTTTTTTTCGGGCTCTTCCTGTTTGGCGGCCACCTCTTTGGTTTTCGCTTCTACAGGAGCTTGTTCAACGGGCACCTTCGTTTCTTCCTGTTCTGATTTTGCTTCAGGTTTTTTCTTTGCACCCTTTTTCGGGCGTGTGGAAGAATCGATAGCAGAGAGATCAATTTTATCTACAATTTTCGGGCCTTCAATTTCTGGGACCCCGAGTTTCACCACTTCGGGCTTTTCTTCCACCTTTACTTCTTCGACCACCGGTGGTTTTTCGGGCGCAGGTTTTTCTTCAGGCTTAGCTTCTTCCACTACCGGTTCCGGCTTCTTTGTTTCCTTTTCCTTCTTAAACATCACCACGGCCTCATCCTCTTTCTTCTTTTTCGATTCGAGGCTTCCTTTGGGCAGATCAATCTGGTCGCTTTTCAGTTTAGCCACCTTATCGCTCTGAAATTCCTGCTGCAAAGCACGATACATTTCCTCCGTCAGTTTCGACGTAGGTTTGAGATCGTCTTTGTTAAATCCCTTACCCACCAAAAAGTCCACCAGCGTTTCCCTGCCAATGTTGAACTCCTTGGCGGCGGCCATTAATCTGAGTGTTGTTGTTTCTGCCATTCGTTAATTAAGACAATTTTTTGTTCAGTATGCTGTCTGAGAAGGGGAAAAAAGCCCGGAAGCGATGCAAGTTACGGCTTTCGGATTTGGTGATTCGGGTTCCGGGTTGGAAGTTTTGGAAATTCTGTACTTGTATGCTCCCCAACTTACAACCCGCTTCCCGTAACCTGTAACCCTATCCGGTTATTCCTTCTCAAACTCTTCATTTAATATTCGTCGAACTTCCTGGATGGTTTCTCTTTCCAGGTCGGTCCTTCTTTCCAGTTCTTCCTGGGTAAGTTCGAGAACGCTGCGGGCGGTATCGCAACCGATGCGTTTGAACTCATCCAGTATCCAGGTTTCAATTTCGTCGCTGAATTCTTCCAGGTCGATATCAAACTCCTGCGGTTCACCTTCTGTATCGCGGTATACGTCGATGCTGTACCCCGTTAATTCCTGTGCCAGCTTGATGTTGACGCCTTTTTTGCCGATGGCCAGCGACACCTGGTCGGGTTTGAGGTACACATTAGCCTGCTTTTTTTCATTGTCCAGGTCCATGGACGTGATTTTGGCAGGCGTGAGCGAACGCTGGATCAGCAGCTGGATGTTGTTGGTCCAGTTGATCACGTCTATATTTTCATTTTTCAACTCACGTACGATGCCGTGGATGCGGCTGCCTTTCATACCCACGCAGGCGCCTACGGGGTCGATGCGGTCGTCGTAGGACTCCACGGCCACTTTTGCCCTTTCGCCGGGTTCGCGCACAATTTTTTTGATGACGATGAGACCATCGAAAATTTCCGGCACTTCAATTTCCAGCAATTTAGCCAGGAAGGCCGGGGAGGTGCGCGACAGGATGATTACCGGTGAGTTATTTTTCAGCTCAACCTTTTTCACCACGGCGCGGATGGTTTCACCTTTTTTGAAATAGTCCTGCGGAATCTGCTCCGATTTGGGTAATATCAGTTCGTTGCCTTCTTCGTCGAGCAACAGGATTTCTTTTTTCCATACCTGGTATACTTCCGCGCTGATGATTTCGCCTACGCGGTCGCCGTACTTTTTCACGAGTACGTTTTTCTTCAGGTCGCTGATGCGGCTGGCCAGGGTTTGTTTGGCGGCAAGGATAGCGCGACGCCCGAAATCCAGGATGTTCACTTCTTCGTATAACTCTTCTCCTACCTCGAAGTCGGGTTCAATCTTCACGGCGTCGCTGTAAGCCACTTCGGCCAGCGGGTCCTGTACAGCGCCGTCTTCCACGATGGTGCGGCGACGCATGATTTCCAGGTCGCCTTTTTCAGCGTTCACGATCACGTCAAAATTTTCATCGCTGCCGTATTTTTTACGGAGCAATGTTTTGAACACATCTTCCACCACTTTCATCATAGTGGGACGGTCTATATTCTCAGCCTCTTTGAATTCCTGGAAGGCTTCGATCAGGTTTATACTTGCCATTTTACTACAATTTTAAAAAGCTGTTTTATGGATATAGCATTGTACGGATGTGGGATGAATGCCGAGGGGGCAATGGTTGCATGATTGCGTTTGAACCATTTACCTGCTCAGCAATGCGGTCCGATCATCCGCTAGAATGCTGCCTGAATCCGGGTTGATTTAATATTTTCAAAGGGGAAAGTGTGTTGTACCACTTCCTTTTTCTTGTTTTTTCCTTTGGTTTCTTCCACGAGGATATGGTCTTCCTGCACGTCTGTTAATTTGCCTTCTACTTTGATGCCATCTTTCAGAATTACCTCCACCGGGCGACCGATATTTTTTTTGTACTGACGGAAGAGCTTAAGCGGTTCGTCCAGGCCGGGCGACGACACTTCGAGTGAAAAATCGCCGCCGGGGAAGATGCCTGCCTCTTCAATTTTCCGGTACAGGGCGCGGTTAATGTTGATGCATTTTTCGATGGTGATACCCTGATCGCCGTCCAGATACACTTTTACGTTATTGGTGGGCTTGATTTTGATATCCACCACAAAATATGCCGGATCATCTGCCAGCAAGGCCTGTACCATTTGCTCAACCGACTGTAAAGCTGATTCCATCATACTTACTCATAGGGGAATAAAAGAAGGGAACGCTTCCGTTCCCTTTCTCTTTTATCTAGTGCCGGAGCAAAGTTACGACATTTGGAGTATTAAATCCAAAAAAGGGTTTTTGGGGGGATTTAATGGTGTATTGGGGCCCGGGGGTTTCGCCGGCGGGGGGCGCCGGCACGCTCTTGCCCCCTCAACCCTGCTGGCTGGATGGGGGGTGGTTTTTTCAGCATGTTCCCCTCAAAATGGCCCTTTCAGAATGGCCCCGTTTATCCCCCCTTTTACACGATCTTAACACAATTTCCTACATGAAATTGTACCTTTAACCTGTTATGATCAGAATTCTACTATGGGTAATTGTAGCCTATATTATATATCAATTCGTTTTTAAATTTCTTATCCCGTTGATCACGGTCTCGCGCCAGATGAAACGCCAGATCCGGGATTTTCAGCAACAATCAGGGTTTGGCCAGGAAAACTACCGGCCATACAATCAGCAACACCGTGCTCCGGAGGAGAAGAAGAAAGACGATAAGGTTGGCGAGTACATAGATTTTGAGGAGATAAAGGAAAAGTAGCACGATTTTCTCCATCACATTGGTGGCAGCCGCCCCTCGTACCATTCAAAATTTCAAATCCAGCACAGACATACCAGGTTTCAGGTGAATAGCCTGCAGTCCTGCAGCGCGGGCGCCTTCTACGTTTACCAGGGCGTCGTCAATAAACAATGTTGTTGCAGCATTGAGACCGGCGTCGTTTACCACAAATTCAAATGCTTTTACGTCGGGTTTGCGCAGGTTGATCAGGTGTGAAAAGTAGGCTTTTTCGAAAAGGTCATCGAGGTTTTTGCCGTATACTTTTCTGAAATTTTGCTGGAGCGCCTGTAAGTGGATGGCATTGGTGTTACTGAAGAGGAAGAGGCGGTATTTGCTTTTTAGCGATGCGAGCAATTGTACCCGCTCTTTTGGAAAATCGAGCAGCATGGCGTTCCAGGCGTTTAGAATAGCTGTATCGGTGGTGCCGGGGTNGGTGAGCTTTTTGGCTTNGGCTACAAATGCTGTATCATTNATTTTCCCGACTTCATACTGTTTGAAGAAACCGTCGGCGTGACCGATGCCGAAGAGGTCATCAAAATTGGTCATACCGAGTTGGATAAAGGCAGAGCGGGTGCGGGTGGTGTCGAGGTTGAGTAGAACACCGCCGAGGTCGAAGAGGAGGGATTGGATGGGCATTGGGATGGAAGTTTTTTGGGGCAATGATAGGGAAGAATGTGGAAGGGGCAAAGGGGGAGATTGTAATTGCTTAATGTAAGATTAAAACATTTGATTAGCGGAGAAGAATATCAAAAAATTAAACATGTTAATTCCACTTGGTGCGATTAAAACCTGCATTATACTCGTCATGATGTTAACGAAATGAATTTCAATTCCACTTGGTGCGATTAAAAGGGACTATCTCAATAACTGTGTAAGTTTCAAAAATCGGAGTTCGTATTGGAATCTAAATTTTGATCCTGTTTTCAAAAATAGTTAAAAACTGATCCAGGACAATG